>ENA-OZFC01001396-OZFC01001396.1-human-gut-metagenome-genome-assembly--contig:-NODE-1396-length-11737-cov-4.252525_pt1 | contig 11737 bp, 8 predicted proteins | sample MGYA00245076_ERZ653625 | MGnify/ENA primary metagenome ERZ653625 (study PRJEB26926, sample SAMN06165169) | human gut metagenome | biome: ENVO:00009003; feature: ENVO:2100002; material: ENVO:00002003... | reverse complement strand
GAGATTCCTCTACGTCTCGTGGGCTCGGAGATGTGTATAAGAGACAGTTGCAAAGTCGCCGATGTTGCGGCTGATGCGGTCCAGCCGGTATACCGCAATGGCGGCAAACTTCGTTTTCTGGGAGTCCTTCATCATTTTCTTGAACTGAGGCCGCTCCAGATTGCCTCCGGAAAAGCCCTCATCTTCATAGACCAGCGCCGCATCTGCTTCCTCCTGACTAAAATGGACAGCAATGTACTGGCGGCACAGCTCGATCTGGTTTTCGATGCTCTCGCCCTTGCCGGTAAACTTGGACTTGCGGGAGTAGATGACAAATTGTTTCGTTTCCTTTTTCATAAGCGCACCTCACGCGTATATGATATGTTGATAGATATATCATACCACAAAGGAATCCGTTTGAAAAGGAGCCAGGAGTAGAATCACAGATTTTTTCTTCAAAAGCAGGCCGTGTCACTTTCCGTCAGATTTTGTGGTGATTTCCGCGTGTTTTGTCCCGCAGGAATGGCGATAAAATGGAGCGGCGTATGATTTTACATCCGACGCATGCAAGGCGATACAGGAAAGAAAAGTGGCTGTTTTGAACCTTTTTCATTGCTGAACGAATGCCGCCGCCCAAGCTTCTCAGCCCGGGCGGAGGTTGCACTACGTTCTTACGATGTTCCGCAGGTATTCTTCCACATTCTGATATTGGATGCCCTCAATTACTCTGTTTTTGCCGCAATAGAGAACCGTTTTCCCGGTGATGGGACCGTAACGGTGCTCAGCCTGAGCGCACTTTTCTTCGTCGATCAGATGCCGGTACTGCTGAGGCACAATTTCTGCGCTGTGCTTGATCTCGAAGATCTGGCAGGAACCGGGGACAGGGTCAAATACCATCATGTCGAACTCACCCACGGGAAATTGCAGGACAAATACCTGCTTTTTGGGGTTCGCCAGCTTGGTTTCCAGCAGGACAATGTCTTCCAGCATCCGGCCTCTGATCTCGGACAGAATCCGTTCCTGAACAGCGGTGCGCTCCGGCAGAGACAGCGCGCTGAATGTCTCGTCCAGCAGCAGGCTGCGGATCAGCGCATCGGCCTGTGCATAGCGGAGGCCGGGTTGAGCGATCACCGTTCGGCTGGATTTCCGGCTGACATCCGGCAGATATCGCACATCAATGTCCTGCGTTAAATCCAGCAGGTCCAGATATTCTTTGATCTCCGCCGCATGGACATCATCCAGCGCAACAGTCTGCTCTGTCCGATTGCGGATATCCAGCAGCTGTCGCAGGCTTTCCGTCACAGCGGCAAGGTCGATCCGGTCCAGAATATCCGTCGGGTTTTCACGGTCCCGCCGCAGATTGCTGGCAGAAATGCCAAGGTCATGGGACTTGAAGTCCTGTGTCAGCACATCCAGCGTAAAGCGGTGGTTGATGTCCTCCACCACTCGGTTGATGGCGCTGGTCAGCTCGTTCCTGTCGTAGAGATCACGCAGGTGCCGGAAATGCCCCTCGTACTGGTAGCAGCGCAGAGAATGCTGGATGTTGCGGGCGATGGCCGTGTCCACATACTCATCGGCGCTTTTTTTGCTGGCAAATGTGGAGGTTTCGTTGTAATGAACGCCGCCGAGGCTCATGGTGCCGCCGAAGCGGATGTATTCATCAATGCCTTGGATACCAAGAACAGACTCAAACTCGCGGTAAGGAATGAAGGTCGTGTGCAGCAGAATACAGCGATCGTAGAGCTGTTCATCCTCCGTAAACAGGAAACCCAGCGAATCTGTGCCGGACAGCACGATTTTCATTCCGCAGGCGGCAAACACATCAGAGAACAGTGCCGCGCCCTCAATAAAGTCCTCCATCAGCGTTACTTCGTCGAGAAACACATAGCGGAAGCCCCGCTCCTCCAACGCCTTGAGATCGCGGTTCACATCATCCAATGTGTCTCTTGCTGTGATCTGAATGAAAGCTGCTTTCGAAAGCTCTGCGTTGCTCATCTCTACGAAGATCTGACGGATCATAGTTGTTTTGCCCGTCCGGCGCAAACCATAGAGAATAAACACTTTATCCTGCTGCTCTCCGTAAATATAGTCATGCAGCTGCCGGAAGCACTCACGCTTGCGATACCGGCGGACAGAGGCAGAAAAGGGGCGCAACGCCTCGCCAGTGCGGATATTCGTTGCAAAGATATGTGCAGAGACGTCAGATACGGATTTCTTGGGCAGCTGCTTCTGCAGCACCTTCAGTTCTTTTTCCAGTCCCTTTCGGCGCTCAATCTGCATCCGGTAAGAATCCACCTCTTCTGCAGGAATATACTTCTCCCGGCGCTTCTTGTTCTCTGTCCAGCGGTGATAGAAATACACATTGCCGTTGATCGCCTTCTTTGTGACAGACCCAGCAGGCAGCTCTGCAATCTGCTGCTCCAGCTCTGCTACATGGGCTTGGATTTCGGATAATTCCATAGCGCACCTCCTGTGAGATACTATTCCACATAAATTATACCCTATTATACCCTCGAAATCAAGGGTATAATAGGGTATAATTCAATCACTATATGTCGCAGACAAAACCATAATAGAACCCGCACCGAGGTTACCATTCGAATGACTATCTCACCTATAAAATGTTCTTCCTCCAAATTTAATTCTATATTTCCCATAGCAAAATGTAACTGGCGTTTCAACTACCTTCACATTGAATGGATTCGTCTTTACTATTAATTCGTAAAGATTAGAAATTGTTAACATGTCCTTTTGACTCAAATAACTTGCCGCATGAATAATTTGATACCATTGACTCCACGCGCACCCATATGGATAAGGCTTATTCCCAGAATAATTTCCCCTTCGGCGGCCAAGCACAAATATGCTGACTTTTTCCTTGTTGAAGTATTTTACTTTAATGCCAAGTCTGCTTGCAATTTCTTCATTTGTGCTATCTCTCAACCATTTCTCGATTGTTTGCAGCCATTTTTCGGTGGCCAAATTGTAATTACTTCGCTTGCTCTTTAGTGCAAATGGCGAGTAGTCAGCTGGATCTTGCCATTTAAGTTGAAAGAGCGCAATTTCCCCTGTTGCCTTGTCAATCACAACCGCATCGATATCTGTTAACGTTCTGTTTTTTTCTTTTATAATAACAGGATGTTGTACACAATCAAACCTTGGATCATCGAATAATGCGTACAGTTGAACTCTGAAAGTAGCCTCGCGCTGATTTGCATTTTTGTCCCATGCTTCCGGAAAAGATTTTCTCAAATTGTACAGGACAAAGTCAAACGGTTCATCCAGCAATCCTTTAATAGTTCTGAGGTACTGATGCTCTGATATCTGGACGAATGGGGCGCTTCGAGCATTTCCATTGGCATAGTACTCTATGGTGTCAGGGCGCAGAGAAGCCATCTGAAGAATGCTCAATGCGGCCTCATCTGAAATATTGCAGTTTTTACCAATTAGTCGAGTCAGATCTTGCTTGAGGAAAAACACGTTTAGCAAATCTTCGATCACCAATCCTGCGTTCTCTTGCATAAGTAGATGCGCACAATAGACATGCTTAATTGCGTACCCAGCGAAGTCTACAACAGATTGTACAATATCGCCATAATGATTCAAACCAAACTTACAGTCAGGAGGAAACATATCCCATGCTACAGATTGCTGCGCATCTAACAAGGCGTGCTTATTGAAAAACATCTCCGTTTCAAGATCATTTGAGTATCCCAAAAAGTGCTCATTCCAAACAAAGATACCAGTCTTGAGCTTTTCCAGTATTCCCGGCAACAGTTCGTCTAATTTTTGATATTCATCTGCTTGAAATTGCGCAACCATTGACGCATACCAATCGCAGTATTCGTCTTCAATCAGTTCATTCCAGTGAAATCTCTCCGTAAAACTAACACTGATGTAATTCAAAAAGGTTCTGCACGAGTAAAATCCAGCAGCCGAATTATCAATCAAGCTCTGCATCCATCCAATTATTCCGCATGAATATATTAATTTTGCGTAGCGTTCTATTTGCTCGCGCTTCAACGGCTTATGTACTATTCCAGGTAATTTGCAAAAGTCTGTATCATAGAACTGTCTGATGAATACAGGATAGCTGTACTCAACAATCCTATCATAAAAACTCTTCTTGCTATTTTGCGATAATTGCTCAATAAAGTATCGATCATAAATTGCAATTGCACTCACGAAAAACAGTTGTTTTTCGTAAATATTCCAAAAATCACATAGCTCATTTAAGTTCGTTTTCGCCTGGTTTTTTATCCTTTGGAATACTTTTAGTGCTGGCGCATCTTTTCTCATAAAGCTTCCACCTCCAAAAGAGGAGACCACCCCAGCATGCCCCAATATTTCTATGCATACTGGGGCCATTTTTTAGTGAATATCAAATTCCTTGCAAAGAATATTGACCAAAAACTGAGCTGTTTCTTTATCCAGCTGAATGCTCTGGCTTATCTTCTCGGGGTTTTCACGCTCGATGCGGCCATATGTATCAAGCTGAACATATTTTTTACCATCCATTTCAAATACCGTATAAGTAGTGTGAACTTTATCATGAATGGTGTTGCGATATTTTTCAATTTTCTTGATGCTATCAAGGCTGATTTGTGCCATTGTCAAAATCCTCCCGTGTAATCTCCGATAATAAGCGCTCCAATCGAAGCTCTCTGTTCTTTTTCTTCAGCTCGCATTCCCAGACAGTGATGATATGCCAGCCCTTTTTCTGCAATTCAGCAGCGTTGAGCCTGTCCCTCTCGATATTTCGCTGGATCTTAGGGATCCAATAATCCTGATTTGATGAAGGCCAAACAAATCTTGGACAGTCATGCTTATGCCAGAAGCATCCATTCACAAAAATGACCGTTTTATATTTAGGAAGAACTATATCCGGACAACCCGGCAGTTTCTTCACATTCTTACGATATCGAAACCCTTTTGAGAAAAGATATTTTCGCACAATTTCTTCGGGTTTCGAATTCGTGCTGCGAATGCGGGACATATTCATACTTCGGACTTCTTTGCTATGGTTATCCGCCACGCTGTTCACCTTCCGGCAAATTGTCTTTCAAAATTTTAGCCAGCTTTTTTGCAATAGACTTAGCCATAATCGGTGGTACAGCATTGCCTACTTGCTGGTACTGTTTATCCTTTGAACCGCAGAACACAAAACTATCAGGGAAAGTCTGAAGTCTGGCAGCTTCTCGAACACTGATCGCACGGTCCAGAGTTGGGTGAATCCACATGGATTTTCTCACATTAACAACCGTACCGCTTGGTTCGTCATAGTTCAATCTCAGATAGATTGTATTCTGCGTACGTGCCGCATCCGTATAGGTGTTCATTTTAAGTGATTCATCCAGCGCATGGAAGTTTTGCCCTTGCTTCAGCGCGCGGAATCTTTCCATGGCAATATCTGTCGTTTTCGTGACAATATGATTCCGAAGAACTTCAGCATTACGCAGAGCAGAGGCTAATTCGTTCAGGTTTTCCTTACGCTCAATGCGGATACCATTTTTATCATCTTCGAGGTCAAATACTGGCGTAACATCTTCCAGATCACTGATAGCGTCGCGTACTGTTCGATATTCATCTGCATCGAATCGGCCTTTAGGCAGAGCTACTTTGGGGGAGATACTGCGTTTAATGCCAATTACAACAAAGCGCATCCGTTTCTGAGGTGCACCATAATCTGCCGCACAAAGAACACCTTTGTCCAAAACATAATCATTCTCAGGCGCTTGCAGTACTTTCTCAAGATAGTCATAAACAGCAAAGGAGCGAATCACCGCCGCAATTCCATCTTCAACAGAATAGGCATCCACAACTATGTGGTTTTCGTATATCTCTTGTGCCTTGCTGAGCATGCGCTGAATCATAATCGCTGGTTCAATCTTACTCTTGAGTGCAGATGCATCCAGCTCTCCAGAATAGTAATCTAAGACAGCTTGAAACGCGTCTGCAGAGACGCGGGAGATGTGGTTATTATCAGATGATTTCGCATAGTCAGCAGCTGCAGCACAAAGTTTCTTTTTGTGTTTCGCAAGCGCAGATTTCATTTTATCAAGATTCTTTGCGGCTTTGTAAATAACGTTCAGTTCAAAATAATGCTGTTCCGGCCACAGATACTGCTGAATCTTCTGCTGATCCTTGACGATATCCAGAGCTCCATCAAACACATACTCTGCATCCAGCAAGTGAAGAGGCGTGGATTTAACAGGGACACCACACTTTTTGACAGTTTCAATATCGCTCTCTTCCATATAGAATCGATGGACGTCAGACTTCAGCATGCTGACATTCTCCATAACAAAAGCCTTCGGCTTAAGTTCGAGAATAGCTCGGATATACTGCTTTACCAGCATATTATTCTGACTGATAGCATGGTTCTTTTGACGGTTCGCATTAGAAAATCCCTGGCAAGGAGGCCCGCCAATGACTACATCTATTTCTCCGTACTTTTTCTTAATCGCATCATAGTCCGCAGCACAGACATCTCCCTGTACTTCAACACCAGGATGATTAAGGCGATATGTATCCTGCATATAAGGACTGTTCTCAAAGGCTACTTTTATATCATATTTCTGAGTCTGCATGAAGCCGAGGCTCAGGCCCCCTGCTCCTGCAAACAAGTCTACAACTTTGTACACGGCACATTCCTCTTTCTCCCGTTAAAGCTTAAAGCCCTCTGACAATGCTCGCTCGAGGAGAGCAAGAAGTCGTTGACTCTGGTAGCCGCTCGGCATTTTATTTGGGATTTGGCATGCATATTTCAGCGCCATATTTTCATCAGGTGATACCATGCGTTTCTGCATTGCAAATGCAGACAGCTTTTTCCACTGTTCCGCAGAATACTCAAGTACCTTAACCTGTGCTTCCGTTTCGGAAAGTATTTTCTGATCTTTCTTTGCCTCTTTTTCTGCCGCTTTCACTTCGGCTTTTCCAATCAATACATTGGTGAATTCCGCAGGCAATGTCAGATTAATCTCCTGAACGCTCTTCCAGCAGCCGTCTCGCTTACACCATTGTGTAACGTTGATGGTAGGGCGATTAGGATCAGTAATCTTATAAAAGACTTGTTCGGAGATTCGTTCCAAAACACTTGTAAGGATTTCGGGAACACTTTGGCGCAGCCAAATGCTTTGCAAATCCAACTCCATATCCTTGAACTGTTTCCTGATTAACATATGGAGCAGTGCCAAAGAATAGGTGACAATATTCGCACGATAGCCCTGCTCATACCAAGGCAGCTTCGGAATTAATGCCTCCAAATGCTTAAACAAGATAACCAATGCCACTGTTTCAGTAAAATAGCGCTCATTGAACTGCGCATCATTGGCCGTCCATGCTTCATCGATCAGTTCAGCAAATTTCATGAAGTTAGTCTGGGCACCCTTGCTGACTATATGAGGCATTTCGTTCCATGTATTGCGAACCTTGGCCAAGTCCGTCTTTGTAATAACCTTGCTTTTTGGATTCTGCAGCAGGAACTGGCGTTTTTTTGCCGGAGTAAGCCGCATCTGCGCCTGCAGGAACTGGCCCTTGGCTCGTTCATAGAACCACTTTGTTTCGTACTGTGCACCAGCCTCTGCGGGAGCAAAAATTCTGCGGGAATGCTGTTCCATTCTGACATGGAAGGGATGTGTCGAGAAGAAGTCTGCATCCGTGACCTTGTTCTGGCTGTTGGACGACCGAGAAATATTCCGCACAAGTTCGGTAGAACGATCCATGTCGCTCTCGTCGATCTCAGTAAGCTTCATCTGTACATAGATACCCTTCAGATCAGCCTTGTCTTTATGGCGAGTGTTTGAAAGCGATGCCGTTGTTTGACCTCCGTTGATGATCTGAAAATCTCGCGCACTCACGATATGGGTTCCGTTGGCGGAACGCTCAATCTCAACATCCATCGCTGTAGCAGAAACACCGTTGTTGTATGCAAAAAACATAGACGGGCATTTCAAAATAGTTTCTCTGATCTTCTTATTAACGGCAACTTTGGTAGACAAGAACGACCGAACATTACCCTCCAGCAGCTGGCTTCCATATTTATCATAAATATCTGCGAGAACCTTGCCCGGAATGATGCAGAGGTAACTGTTATACTCTGCAGTTGACGCACTGCTTGCTTCCAAACAAGGAATACCTTCGGGGATATACTCACGGAAATCGATCTCAATATTCTGACGTCCCAAATCAGAGAAGCATACTCTAAACAGACGCTCGATATCCCAAATCTGACATTCAGCAGGGATTCCGCCGATATCAAGGTTATCCAAATTTTTGAGTGTATCACTGACATCTGCATCCGTGAAGATAAGCAGACGATATTTGCGGATTCGCTCTTTTTCAAGTCTGAGCAAATCAATCAAGTCCGCACAAGGCGTACTCATCTCGATTTCCTTATAGAGCCTGGTGTTTAACGCTTGATCTACAAAGACACACAAACGCTGAAAATTTGTTGAAGAGGCAGCCTTGCCCATTGTTCGTTCCTCTGCGCCATCGTAGTCGGCGATGATCAGGTTCATTGTATAGTCAAATTCATCCAAAACATACCCATCCACTCGATATCTCTTTCGAGTAGATGTCGTGCTTGTATAAAAAGAGGGTGTGAAATCCGGAAGCACCTCAGCTTCAATCAGATACTGAGCCATGGCTCCCACAAAAGCAGCGCAGGAACCCTCTCCGGTAGCGGCCGCCTCAGCTTTCACATTTTCAAGAAAGTCTTTTCTGAATTCCTGCGCATCCATGTCTAATCCTCAACTCTCCAGCCTTCAATACCGGCTAAACTAATAGAATACTGTGCGGCAATAATCTGCGGCGTTACAGTATCAGCAGTAAGCCTTGGAAAGTCTGCATCTACAAGGAAACGAGCTCTTCCAGAGCACACATACTTCTGTTCTCTGTATTCAGGCAGATCGATATAGCCATACCGCATCAGTTTGCTCTCCAACAGCGATAAAGCATCTCCGTCTTCATGCACCCGGGCCAGTGTAAGATCGACCTGCTCACCAAGAGACACTGCGCCTCCTCGTTCCGGAGCGCACTTGTCGATAAACATGACGACCAACTCGCCGGGGTCACTATTGTCCAGCTGCTCCAAAGAAGAAATTGTTACAGAAGAAGCAGCAACGCCGACAGACTTTACTTCGTGCCAGCCATCAGCATATATGAAATCTTGGTCTGCACCGTCCGGGCCTACCCATCCCTGCACTGCAGCGAATATCGGATATCCGCTGTCAATTACACTGCAAAGATAGGTTAACTCTCCCAGCAGCCCCTTACGATTGCTTTCGTCCATCAAGCTTTTACGCTGATGCTCCAAAAGCTTATTCCATTGCTTGTAGCGCTTTGCAGTCAGTGCAAGTGCCGCAGTTTCGTTCTCTGCAGATTGAGAGTAGGCGATCAAATCTGCACACAGCAGCTCAAAGACACTGTCCTGCTCTATTCGCATAAGCGCAAATGAAAGTGCCCACCTCCCGTCCATGCGACGGCCTTTTGACACCGCAATGGATTTTGAAGTTTGAAGCAGTTCCGGCTCTTTCTCAGATACAATCACTAAAGTTTTCTGATCGATCTCTTTGTAGCCGACATGCCACTCCAAAGAGTGCTTCACTTCTACCTGTATGTATCCGCCATCATAATAGCTGATGGATTTCCATTTCCTATGGAGATATTCAGCTGTAATCTTCATTCGTCTTCTTCCTCATCCGGATCCATCCAGTTTCTAAGCTCTACCATATTGACTATATAGTTCGCAGTACGAACTCCTGTGCCTGTATCTGGAAAGCCAACACCAAGAGCGAACAAATACGGAGGAACATTTTTGTTCGTAGACTCCTTTTCATCCAAGCGAGTCTCAATAATATGCAGCATAAGCAGCGGGCTGCGTTCTTTGATCAGATAGGCACTGTCCGACATATGCTTATCGCCATTTTGCTCTCTGAATCGGCGCTTGGCTTCTTCGATTTCTTCCTCAGAAAGTCCAACCCTTGTGCATCCGCCTGAACCGACTTTAACCTTGGTTCCGCTGATTCGAATCATCTTATCGTCAGCGATAACAGTACGGCGCTCGGTGGCTTTAATCGGCAAAACCTCGCCTCCGTATTTCAATCCAGCATCATACGCAGAGCCTTCACCATCGGTAACAAGCGCAACATCCCATGTCTCATTACCCATTTTCTCATCGATATATTCCGCCAGCGCTCTTCCTTGGAATGCCAAGTGCCACGGATGGGTTTCAAAAGCCAACAGCAGCTGTACAATCATTTCCTTGGGTACTCCGCGCCAGTAATAAGGCTTTTCCTTCACATCACGCGTGCCTGCTTCTGCAAGATGATCAACAAACTCCTTGAATACAGTTTCGTTGGATTTGAGAATATCCAAATTAGCCTTCAGCCTGGGTGTTTCAAGAAGCTTACCGGAGACAGTGACGGGACGGCTTACCTGTGTGGCAGAACGCATCTTGTTGCGCGCTGTCGCAATCAGCGAATTCGGATCCTGACGAACCTTTAAACCGAATTCCATCGGTGTCTGGTTCGCCAGTTTCATCTTTGCAATTTCGTCCTTAAGTTCATTGGCCGCTCTCGTGATATATCCATACCAGTCAATCGCCTCTTCGGACATCCAAATGCGGAAAAGATCGTCGTAGTTCGGACGATAGCCGAACCACCGTCCCATCTGCAGAAGGGTATCATACATCTGCGATCTGCGATAGAAATAGCTGACACCTAAACCTTCCAAGGTCAATCCTCTGGACAGGCTGTTTCCGCCAATTGCAATTGCCCTGAGGCCATCATCTTTATGATTGAAATAGTCCAAACTGGTTGCACCGGTCTTCTGGTTTACAGCCCGTACTGCAATAGGAGCGACAGCTCGATTGAGGTATTTCGTACATATTTCATCCCAACTCACGCCGCTGATCGCTTCCAATTTATGCTTGTCCCAAACTTTGCGGAGGTAACGAAGATTGCTGATTTTCTCACGTTGGGCAGAAGGCAGTGCAGCATAATTCTGCACATCGGATTTCATCTGAACAAGCCATTCATTCACCGCCTCGGCGATGCGGTTCTGAACGTCAGTGAATCTGCTGACATGGATCATCATCGATCGATGTTCTGTGTAGTCTCCTCGCAGATCACGAATCGCATTGAACAGCAGAAAATACGCCATAGCTTCATACAGACTGGGCGGAAGTGCATCAACTACGAGATCCTTTTTGTGGGTAAACGGGAAGAACAAATCCATCTCATCACGCCGCAGCGGGATAAGTGCATCCGAAAAGCTGGGCTCATCACCAAAAATCTTGTCTGCACCAATGTAGTTAGTAGGAGGAGCCAGCGAATAGATGAAATCTCTCGGGAACAAATCATCGCCTATCATCTCATCTTCCGTTTCCGGATTAATGAAAATATTAGCGAAGGGGGTTGCAGTAATGCCAAGGTAAGACGCCTGATAGAACTCATGAAGCAGCTTTCTGATACAGGCATTGATAGCAGCAGGGCTGTCGTCCTCGCTGCGGGTATTTACCGACGCATTATCAGCCTCATCGTCAATCAGCAGCATAGGAAGCATAATCTTGCCAGTGGTGTCATCTCTGCTTTTAGACAGCCATTTGATTAAATTGTTCAGAATTCGCTTATTCTTTTTTACAACCAAAACGACCGGATCAGAAACACTCTGGAGATTCAGGTCGTTGCTTTGCAGAACGTTTATATCGAAATCCTTAGAGACAGATGTGAACGCAGCGATGCGCTTCTGCACGCCA
>ENA-OZFC01001391-OZFC01001391.1-human-gut-metagenome-genome-assembly--contig:-NODE-1391-length-11780-cov-4.351045_pt1 | contig 11780 bp, 18 predicted proteins | sample MGYA00245076_ERZ653625 | MGnify/ENA primary metagenome ERZ653625 (study PRJEB26926, sample SAMN06165169) | human gut metagenome | biome: ENVO:00009003; feature: ENVO:2100002; material: ENVO:00002003... | reverse complement strand
CGAGATTCCTCTACGTCTCGTGGGCTCGGAGATGTGTATAAGAGACAGGTTGTGAGCGGGGTGGCCGTGTATTTCCACGTGGAATCTGCGGTCAGATCATTGATGTTGTCAATAGCGGTGCCGATTTGGTTGCCATCCTGATCATATAGTGCGAAGGTGACAGCCACATAAGACAGCTGTTTCCCGGAGGTGTTTTTAATCGTGCCATTGATGCACTGCAAGCCATAACTTGTTTGTCCGGCTGCCGGGTCTGTCTCTGTTGCCAGCTTGTTGTAGCTGAGTTTCGCAACGAGATCAGTGTTTTCCGGTGCCTGTGTCTCGACAGTGCCGGTTACACGTGACGGATTGTCTTTGCTTCCGCTGCCGCCGGCAATCGCGGCGATCACGATGATTGCGCAGAGAGCGATCAAGACGATCAAAACGATTTTTTTGGCTTTGCTCGGCTGCTTCCGACCACACTGCGGGCAGACTTTTGCCTTGTCGTCGATCTCTGTTCTGCAGAACTTGCATTGTTTCATAGACATTCTTCCTCTCGTTTTTCTCACCATTTCCGGCGGATTACGACAATTTTATCATTTTATGGCGTAAATGTCTATTCTTTCTTTAGTGTACGATAAAAGGGACTGTGCATCATCGCCGCTGCTGCGCATAATAAGCGCGGAGGCGATGGAAGGTGAAATATCAAGACTACAAAGACGCACGCGATGCATCGTGGCGCATCCTGATCGACTGCAAGGTGACGGAGCTGCCGGTCAAGATCAGCGGCGTGTGCCGGTCGCTGGGCGTGTCCGTGCGGCGGTACACACCGGCCGAGCGGGACAACAACGACGGCATGTCCACCGTCATCGGCGGCGCGCCGACGATCATGGTGTCCAGCCTGGAGATTCCGGCGCGGCAGCGCTTTACCTGCGCGCATGAGCTGGGCCACATCATCCTGGGCCACGTTGGCCGGTATGACCTCGTGTGCCGTGAGCCAGAACCGGGCGACAATCCAATCGAGCAGGCGGCCAACGTGTTTGCTTCTAGGCTGTTAGCGCCAGCGTGCGTGTTGTGGGGCTGCGGTGTGCAGTCAGCCGGGGACATCGAGCGGCTGTGCGACATCAGCCGAGCGGCTGCCGAATTCCGGTGGAGCAGGATGCAGGAGCTGTACCGGCGGCAGCGCTTTTTGACATCATCGCTCGAGCGGGCGGTATATGCGCAATTCGAGGACTACATCAAAGGTCATCGGCTTCGGGGAGTTGGTCAATGAGTGTTTTCAGAGCGGCGACCTGGTCGTCGCTCAATTTCTTCTCAACATAGGAACCATCACGGCCGGCGATTTTCACGACGTTTCTGCAGTTGGATGACTTGGACGATGTCTCCGAATTATAGCAGTTACTATCTGGGTCGGCAAATTCGTTTAAGTCTATATTATAGTGCGCACAAAGTTGTTGCAGAGCTTTCATGCGAGGTTCTTTTTCTCCGCTCTCCCATGTTGACACTGCTTTTCCGGAAACACCGGCGATCTTTCCGAATTGCTCTTGCGTGAGATCGTTATCAGCGCGCAATCTACGTATCTTTTCGCTTATTTTCATTTTGCACCGCCTTGTTATGATTACGCCATGAATATACCACCGAAGCAGCAAAAAAGCAACATTCTTTTCTACTTTTAGAACTTTTCGCTTGACATTCCACTAAAGTAGAATTATAATCGCGATGAAAGGAGGCGGATAGCCGTGGAAGAACGCCGAATGTTTACCATTGAACAGGCCAGAAAATACGCCGGAATGACGCAAGAGGAGATGGCAAAAAATATTGGCATTTCAAGGTCTGCGTACATTAGAATAGAAAAGGACGCTGGTATTGCGCGCGTCAGTACTATTAAACGCATTTCGCAATGCACCGGCATCCCGATTTCAGATTTTGTTTTGCAATAAAATTCTACTTTAGTAGAATCTATAATTCATTCGATTGGAGGTGAGGACATGAAGGATTTTGATGTCGGCACGTTTGCAATCATCGTCAACGTGCTTGTGCTCCTGTTCATCATTTTCTGTCACGTTGTGCTCTGAACGAACAGGGAGAGGAGCTCCGCATGGTGGATCAGCACTTCAGCCACGAGCGAGAGAAAGGCAATGCCGATCGACACCCAGCTTTTAATGTCCGCCTTTTTAGCTTTCGCCTTGGCCATCTCAGCGCTCTCGCACGCGGCGTCAGCGATTCGGCGGAGCTCCGCAATCTGGTTGGCAACAGCTTGAGCCTCGTTGGCTTTTTGCTCCCGCTCCTGTTTGAGGCGAGCGAGTTCGAGCCGGCCGGCGTCGGTGATACAAACGATGTCATCACTGAGAGCTCTCACAAAATGTGGCTCATGTGTTAGTAGGTCGCGAGCGGCTGCTTCGATGTCTGTTGCCGATTCCCCGGTCTCAAGCTGGAAGTCCGTGAGATTCAGGCAGTCGCACTGAGAGCTCAGACGCGAGAGTATTTCATATTGCAATTCAAGAATATCCATAAAAATTCCTCCTTCGCTGTGATTCTATCACATCCGAGCGGGAAAACAAGGGTTCATTGAGGGGGGTGAGGACATGTACACCATGCAGAAGCTGGTTGCCGTTGGCGTGATCTGTTGCTTTGCCGGCTTCCTTGTATGCCTTGCGATCTGTAAGCACATCTGCAATGGCTGCCTGAAATCTACGTTCGAGCGGGAGCAGGCAACCGAGAAGATGTATACAGATGCACTCGAGCGGCTGTCAGGTAACATATTTGATAAGTGAGGCGATTCAATGAAAGAGTTTGATAACCAAGTCAACAAGTCCAGACCAATGTTCGACCATGACGCCGAGGAAAAACGTTACAAACGGTACAAGTATGTTTGCTACGGACAGCTTGTTTTGAAAGGACTGCTGTTTTTTGCGCTCGGCCTTTTCGTCGAGTTCCTGATTCATGGCGGCTAAAGCCAGCCGGCCTTCGTCGGTGATGGAAATGGTATCTGCTTTCATACCGCTGACGGTTACGAGCTGGGGAACGTGATGCCACAGCCCGCGAGCGGCTGCTTCGATGTCTGTTGCCGATTCCCCGGTCTCAAGCTGGAAGTCATTCAGATTCAAACTGCCGCACTGCGAGCTCAAGCGCGAGAGCATTTCGTATTGTAATTCGAGAATATCCATAAAAATTCCTCCTTCGCTGTGATTCTACCACGCGAAAGGAGGAACAGGCAAGAAAAGGAGAGAGGTACATATGCCAAAACTGAGAAAGCGCACGAGCCGCTATGACCAGCTGCAGACGCTGCTATATGGGCAGATCCGGGTGCAGGGCGTCAAGCCGGAGACCCTGATCGGCTGCTGCCGCCAGACGGCGGCGAACCGGCTGCAGAACATCGGCGGCATGACCATTAACGACCTGCTCGCGCTCGGGCGGGGGTTGGATATCCCCATCGACACCCTGCGCGCAGCGATCAAATATCAGTAACGAGAAAGGAGAAACCAATGAAAGCAACAGGAATCGTCAGAAAGGTCGACGAGCTCGGCCGCATCGTGATCCCGAGGGAGCTGCGGCGGACGCTCGGAATCAACGAGAAAGACCCCGTCGAGATCTACACGGACGGGAAAGGCATCATCCTGCGCAAGTACGCGCCTGGTTGCGCGTTCTGCGGCAGCGTGAACGACATCCGGTACATTCACAGTACGCCGGTGTGCGGCGCATGTGCGTACAACATGCAGATGCTGTACCGAACGGCAGAGGGGAGCGACGACGAATGAAGGTATTCGGAGATCCGCGCGCCAAGGCCAAGGTGCGCCGCTACATCGTCTGGGGTATCGAGGATGGCATCGTCTGCGCGTCCTTTATCGCCGGTATCGCACTGGCGGGGTGGCTGTTTCACATCCTCTTCGCTGCGCTCGGCGTCGCATGAGACGTCCGGAGGTCGTCTATATGTCCACGGAAGAGCTGGCGGAGCGCCGCCGGCATGACCGCTGGGCCGCAAAAGGCCGCGCGCGGGTGGCGCTACCAGGGCGCAAGGCCGTGGTCGTACCGTGCGCATCGCCGTTCGCGGCGATCCAGTGCGCGGCGGAGCTGTGGGGCGTCCCATGGAAGGAAGTCGTCCACGGGGCGCGCGTCATGTGGGCGCCGCCGGAGACATAAAAAGACACCGCCTGCGAAGATCGTCAAACCCGCAGGCGGTGAAAACCCAATAGCGCACAGGGCGCGCTACACTATATATATTATAGCATACAGTTGCCCGCCCTGCAAGCCGAAAAACGCTGACGCCGCAAGGCGTTTTCAGCTTCGGTAAGACCAATTACTAACTCGACCGGAGACAGACAGGGAGGCAATCATGCCGTATGTACATCGCACCGTCGTGTGCGGGGAAACGGTCGAGCACCGCAAGATGTATTCATCCCGTGTGCACAGCAAGGAGGTCAAGCCGCGCAAGCGATCATCCGAGAAAGAGACCTCCAAGCGCCAGGAGCGTATCAACGAGCGCGTGGCCGAGGAGCATCTGCGCTGGCTCATCAACTGTAACTACCATTACGGCGACTTCCACCTGGTGCTGCACTACTGGTGCAAGCATGTCACGCTGGAACAGGCCGAGCGGGACAGGGCAGCGTTCCTCCGCGAGCTGCGTAAGGCGTACACCAAAGCGGGCAAGCACCTGAAATACATTGCCGTGCTCGAAACCAAGCACATGACGAACGTGCATCATCACATCCTACTGCCGCGCTTTGACGCGCAGATCATCGCCGCTGCCTGGACAAAGGTGACCAATGGCGCGGGCTCTATCAGCTTCCAGATGCTCGATGACCGCAAGAACCACGCAAAGCTCGCGTCCTACCTCATCAAGGAATCGCGCTCCACCATGCGCCGCTGCCGCGAGCAGGGCATCCGCCGCCGGCGGTATACCTGCAGCGCCGGCATGGCAAAGCCGGAGATCCGCTATCAGGTGGCCAAGGCAGAGACGTGGCGAAAAGAGCCGAAGGCCAGACGGGGGATGCATCTCTATCGCTTTGACGATGGGTCGGAGTATAAGAGCGGCTGGCACGAACTGAGCGGCTGGCCGTGGCAGGAGTATTACGAGATCAAAGACACCGCATAGGAAGGAGCGCACACAATGGGAATCCGTATGGACAGCCTGCCGCCGCGCTATCAGAAACAGGCGGCGCGCAAGCTGGATCCTGTGGCGTATGAAAAGGCGCTGCAGTTTTTCCACGCCGATGAGTCGGCGAAAAACCCAGCGCGTCAGGCACAGGGGAGTATCAGCCGTGCGACCGGGGAAGGCTTTGAGGCGCAGATTCTCACGGCCTGCGCGTATTACCGGGCGCATGGCATCGCGGAGATCGACAAGACGCCGGAGCCGATCAAGGTCATTTCCGGCCGGCATCAGAATCCGAGCGGCTGCTGGTCGTTCGAGGCGGTTTTCACCAAGCAGGCGCAGCCGGATTTTCAGGGCACGCTATGCGGCGGCAGCAGCGTAGTGTTCGAGGCCAAGGCCACGGACAAAGACCGCATCATGCAAAGTGCGGTCACGGAAGAGCAGGCGCGTGCACTGGAATCGCACGCCAATATGGGCGCGCTGGCGTTTGTGCTGGTGTGCCTGCGCGGGCGCGCAGTGTATCGTGTCATGTGGGAGGACTGGCAGAACATGAAAGAACTATTCGGCAACAAGTACATGACGGCTGTAGAGCTGGAGCCGTACCGGGTGCAGATGCGCCGGGGCGTGATCCTGTTTCTCGGCGACGCAGGATAAGAGCAATAGCGAAAGAGAGGTATAGCTATGAACGAATTTTACGAGAAAGCCATCGAGCGGCTGCGCGATGACAAGGGACTGAGCGGAAACAAGGAGCGCGCCATGGCGCCGGCCGTGCGCGAGGCGCTGGAGAAGTTCTGCGAAGAGGACAGCGAGTTTGCGCAGGCCGTGGCGCAGGGCGGGAGCTTCCCGGAGTGCATGCAAGCCGTGGCCAAAGGCGTGGGCGGGAGCATATCGGACATCGAGGCGTACCGCAAGGCGGTGCAGTTCTACTTCCCGGGCGCGGAGATCGAAACGACGATGCGCGTGCGCCTGTGCGGCGATGACGCGAAGCCGGAGGGCTTGCTGCTGAAGCTGGACGACTTCTTCGGGGTGTGAGCCATGCGGTACTTAAAGTGCAACCTGCCGCCGGAGCGGCACGAGGAGATCCTGGGGAAGATCTGGCACTACCCGACGCAAGAGGAAGAGGACGCAGTGCACGATCTGTTCACGCCGCACGTATTTTTCGAGACCTATGGCAGCAAGCGCGAGGCGTGGGCAACATGCTGCCGCCAGCATGGGATCGTCGGCAAGCACGGGCCGAAGCACGGCAGCGAGGGAAGCTGTCCATTTTGCGGGCAGGTGGCCAGATGGAACGCCATCGGCAAGTATGGAGAGCAGATGCGTTCCCTGCGGGAAGAAACGCACGTTGCGTTTTTGCGCCGCAGCGGCGAGGCACTGCTGATCGAGGCGATGCAGATCGAGATCAGCTACACGAAGGGCCTGATCTATGACGGCATCTACTACGACATGAACTGCTGGGGGCAGAAAGCCTACTATCTCGCGCCGGGGACGGTGCAGATGTGGGAACGGACGCGGGAATGGAGCTGCGGAGAGTGGACGCTGCCGTACTGGAAGGCGAAGGCCACAGTGTCAGAGCCTTTTCAGCCGAACATGATGGGCTGGGCGTGCTATCAGGGCGACTATACCGTGATCGGCACGGATGCGCTGAGCGAGACGAAGGCATGGCGCTACTGCCAGATCGAGGACTGGATGCGCTACGAGACCGCGCAAAGCTGGGAAGAAGAGCCGGCGAAGTGGGCTGTGACGTATCTCGCGGCCTACGCGATGTGGCCACAGATCGAAATGGCCGTGAAGCTCGGCCTCGGGGACGCGGTGACACAGCTTGTAGTGAGCGGCGTGAAAAACGCGCGGATCCTGAACTGGGGCGCGCGAAATCCGGCAGACTTTATGCGAATGAGCAAGCAGGAGGCGCGCGCATGGCTGCAGTCTGGCGGAGACTTTGAGACGCTGAGAAGCTGGAGAGAGACCGCGCCGGAGCTGACACCGGACGTGTACATCCATCTCTGCCGGCAACTCGGCGGGGGACGGATGGTGGAAGCGTGCAAGGAGTGCGCGGAGATGGCCGGCGTGAAGCTGGAGAAGGCGGCGCGATACGCCGGGAGCAAGACGGGCGTGCAGCTGTGGGCGGACTATCTGCGCATGGCGCGCGAGCTGGGCTATGACCTGACGGAGTCGACGGTGGCCATGCCGAAAGATCTGCGGGAGCGGCACGACGCGGCGGCTGAGCTGCTGGAGATCCGGAAGGACCAGGCCGCAACCGAGGCCTATGCGAAGCGGTACAAGAAGCTGTGCCGGAAATATGAGTTTGCCATGAGCGGCTTGCGCATCGTGGTGCCGAAGAGCGGCAGCGAGATCGTGCGCGAGGGCAAGACGCTGCACCACTGTGTGGGCGGCTACGCTGCGCGGCACATGAACGGGAAGACGACGATCCTGTTCCTACGGCACGAGAAGCGGCCGGAGCGACCGTGGATGACCATCGAGCTGACGGGGAAGGACACGATCCGCCAGATCCACGGATACAAGAACGAGGGCTATAACCATGCGCAGGATCCGGAAGAGCGGTACGCATGGTTTCTGGATGCGTGGCTCGGCTGGGTGCACGCAGGCAGCCGCCGCGACAAGCAGAAGCAGCCAATACTGGAAGCAAAGGAGAAAACGGCATGAATGAACTGACAAGGACGCCGGAGACTGTGGGCGCGGAGATCCGCGGTCTGACGGCGCAGGCAAAGCAGATGACGCTGTGGTTCGGCATCGAGATCGGCCGGCGGCTGTGCGAGGTGAAGGAGATGATCGGCCACGGGGAGTGGCTGCCGTACCTGAAGGCGCAGACGGAATTCAGCCAGAGCACGGCATCGCGCTTTATGACGCTGTACCGAGAATACGGGGCACAGCAGCAGACCCTTTTTGGGGCGGAATCAAATTACCCAACGTTGAATAATTTGAGTATTTCCAATGCTTTGCGGCTGCTCGCGCTGCCGGAAAACGAGCGGGAGAGCTTCGCCGAGGAGCACGATGTGGAGCACATGTCGGCGCGGGAGCTGGACGATCTGATCCAGGCGAAGAAGGCGGCCGAGGACGAGCGGGATCTGTACGAGCAGAAGTTGGCCGAGCAGATGGGCGCGGCGGAGCGGCTGAAAAAGGACGCCGAGACGGCGGCGCAGGAGGCAGAGGCACGCTGCAGGGAGCTGGAGGAGACACAGACGCAGATCAGGGCGCTGCAGGAGAACATCCGCACGCTGGAGAGCCGGCCGGTCGAGGTGGCCGTGCAGGTGGACGAGGGCGCTGTGGCCAAGGCGCGCGAGGAAGAAAAGGCGGCGGCGAAGAAAGAGCTTGAGCGGCTGGAAAAGAAGCTGCAGAAGGCGGAAAACGCGCGCGAGCAGGCGGAGGCAGCGGCCAAGGCCGCCGAGGACAAGCTGGAGAACGCCGCGGCAGACGTGGCCAAGGAGCGCGACGGCCTGAAGCTGGAGCTGCAGGAGGCGCGCCGGAAGCTGGAGATGAGCGATGTGACGGTGGCGCAGTTCAAGATCGTGTTTGACACCGTGCAGGGGAATCTGAACGACATGCTGGCGCTGATCGCAAAGGCCAGCGGCGAGAACCAGACAAAGCTGCGAGCAGCCGCGGAGAAGCTGATTGATGCTTTTAAGGGCCGGATCGAATCGTGAAAGGAGGAAACCATGAAAATCTACATATCAGGGAAAATCGCCGGGGATCCGAACTATAAGGGGAAATTTGCCCGAGCGGCTGCACAGCTTGAGCGGCTGGGCGCGACGGTCATCAATCCGGCCACAGCGCCGGAGGGGCTGGACAAGCTGGACTATATGCGCATCTGCTTCGCTGAGATGGAGGCGGTGGACTACGTTGTGTTCCTTCCGGACTGGGTGGAATCCGCCGGCGCGAAACTGGAACGCGCATGGTGCGACTATGTCGGCGTTCCGGCTGCAAGCTGGGATTCGTTTCTGAAATCAATGCAGGGAATCAAAAATGCAGCATGCGGATATTCGTTCCGCGATCTGTTGGCGCGCGAGCATCCGGACAAGGTGGATGCACGCTTCATCGGCGGGTGCGCGGGATGTCCGGAGGAATACGGATACGAGCCGGAGAACAGCACTGAATGTCTATGCGAAAAGAACTGGAATACAAAGAAAAGCGTGCCGCAGATATGCACAGAGTGCTGGGACCGCATTGTCCCGGGGAGCGAGGCAGTGTGAAATGATGAATTACAAAGGCGTGGCGCGGTTGGCTGCGAAAGAAGCGAAGGGATATCAGCTGTTGATCTACGAGACCGGCGGCGTTATTGGCATGGTTGGCCGCGAATGGGCATACGGCGCACAGGTTGATATGCTGCAGCGAACTAACGGCCGGGAGTTGCTGGCGGAAGTAGTGCGCATGCTCGGTCGGATACCGGAAGAAGAAGCGGTGAGCGTTCAGGAAAGCGGGCGGATCGAACAGGCTGTGCTGCTGGACGCAGCGCTCCAGCGCATGGGTGAAGCGCTGGCGGTGCCCACTATCCAGGAGGCAAAAGCCACGCCGCTGATGTATGGAAGCACGGCGTTGTGGCAAACGCGGGAGAAAATGATTATCGGCCTTCCCGATGATGTGCAGGCCGTTGTGGCGGCAAATGAAGTGCTGCTGACGGATGAAGCCGGCAAGGTGGTGCGTTGTGATTTGGACAGCGAGACGTTCATCGCGCAGTCGCTGGAAAACGCAGATGCGCTGTGGCGGGCACTTACATCGACAAGATGGGTTGCTTGGGATGACTGACAAAGGAGGTGAGGATGTTGGACTGGAAACGGGAGGCAGCTGATGAGCTGCGAAACTACACGAACCGAAAGGCAGCAATTGAAAACATCAGAGATCAGATCGCTGACTTGGCAACGGAGATCACGAGTATCCGCAGTGCCTCGGCGGACGGCAGCCCGGTCGCCGGCGGCTCAAACGGCCGGGACGATGCGCTCGTCAACAACATCCTGAAGCGCGAGCGGCTGGAAGAGGCGCAGCGCTTGACAGAGAACCGTGTACGCCGCGTGGATCGTGCCTTGAATCAGCTCTCTGAGCGGGACCGCTGTGTGCTGCAGCGCTTTTACATCACGCCGTGTATCGGCGGCGTCGAGCGGCTGTGCCGGGAATTGGCCATCGAGAAAACGACCGCTTACCGTTGGAAGGATTGCGCACTGCGGAATTTTACAATCACAATGTACGGCCTCACAGAGACGTGAGCGTGACGTGGGAAAAAATCGGGAACATTTTCACGGGAATCTGTGTTAAAGTGATATTGCGGGATTGCGAGAGAGACCAGTCCCGCAAGTCACTTTGTGATATACCTCTCTTCCTTTCTCCTTTGTTGCGGTCGCGCCCGACGGGGCACGTGGATCGAAATATCTCTGTCAGTCTCTCATTTGTGAAGCGCCGGTCCAGCTTTCGGGTTCCGGCGCTTTGCTGTGCGAATATTGTGGTTGCATATTCTCAAACAAGAATGTAAAATATAGGGGAACACAAGAAGCGGAGGGGTAACAATGGGATTCTTCAAGAGTAAAAAGGGAAGCATCATCAGCGACTATTTCTGCATCGAGGAAGACCTTGGCCAGTTCAAAAAGGGCGACGCTGTGGATGTCGCACTGTATGAAGATCATCTGGAGCTGCAGAAGGGTGTCGGGAACAAGGACGTGGCAACGCTGGCATACTCTCAAATCACGGACGTTTTCTACGGCTCGGACGTGCAGGTGCTTGTGAAAGACAAGTCGCCGATTGCGCGGGCCGTCGCTGGGGGTCTGCTGTTCGGAAGTACCGGTGCTGTGGTTGGCGCGATCAGCGGCGCCGGAAAGAAGGAAAAGAAGGTCAGGAGAATTCTCTTCATCATCAGCTATGTGTCTGCGGATGGGCAGGAATCTTTTCTGACGTTCCAGGATACGAGGCTGTATAAAGGGCCAAAGGTCGCGACCAGACTCAAAAAGCTGTGCGGTATCGAAGCCGAGGCAAAACCGAGCGCGACTGCCTCTGTGTTCAAACTCTAAAGCGTATATATTCACTGGAAGGATCGGGCTTGCGCCCGGTCCTTTTCTTATGGGCTGGATACTGTGACACAAAAACAGTTTTACAAGACGCAAGCGTGGAAACGCGCGAGAAAAGCATATATCGATTACAGGCTAGCGCTTGACGGCGGCATGTGCGAGGTGTGCCACGATGAGCCGGGGTTGATCGTACATCACACTATCTGGTTGGACGATCTCAACTGCAATGATCCGGATATCAGCCTGAATCCGCGGCACTTTCGATATGAGTGCCAGACATGCCACAACAAAGAGCGCGACCCGAGGAAGACAACGTCAGGCAGATGTCTGTACAGCCCAGATGGCGAGATCATCCGCAATACAAATTACTGACCGAGCGGCTGGACTCCCCCCATCGCGCTGCGAAAAAATGAAGGTAGGAGACCGAGCCGGGGAGTTAAATTTTACTCCGCGCGCTACGCAAGGGGGTGTAGAAATGGCGAAACTGACCAAAAAGACGAGAGTTGACCGCGAAAAGAAGCGGCTGCAGGAGATTTTTAAGGATTTGGAGCCAAACAAGCTCGAAACCTGCCAATCATTGATTGACCGAGCGGCTTTCATTACCGTGAGCCTCCAAGACCTTGAGGTGCAGCTCAACGAAACCGGATGGGTAGAGCACTACCAGAACGGCGCCAATCAGGGCGGCATGAAAAAGGCCGCTGCCGCAGATG
>ENA-OZFC01001380-OZFC01001380.1-human-gut-metagenome-genome-assembly--contig:-NODE-1380-length-11855-cov-3.843644_pt1 | contig 11855 bp, 15 predicted proteins | sample MGYA00245076_ERZ653625 | MGnify/ENA primary metagenome ERZ653625 (study PRJEB26926, sample SAMN06165169) | human gut metagenome | biome: ENVO:00009003; feature: ENVO:2100002; material: ENVO:00002003... | reverse complement strand
TCCTCTACGTCTCGTGGGCTCGGAGATGTGTATAAGAGACAGGTTCAAGCAGGCGGAGACGCAGGCCAATGACCTTCAGGCACAGCTCGCGCAACGCGACAAGGATCTGGCCGAGCTGAAGAAGCTCGACGCGGCCGGGATTCAGGCGCAGCTTGAGACGCTCAAGGGTAAGTATGCCGACGACACCAGGGCTTTGACCGAAAAGCTTCGCGCGCAGACAATCGACAGCCGGGTGGAGCTGGCGCTGATGGGAGCCAAAGCAAAGAACCTGACCGCTGCCAAGGCTCTGCTCAAAATGGATGCAATCACCCTCGACGGCGACAAGGTGATCGGTCTGGACGATCAGATCAAAGGGATTGCGAAGGAAAATCCCTATCTGTTCGGGGAGCCGGAGAAGAATCCTCCGCCACCCGGCAGGGAGGAAGGAACAGGCGGCGGGGACGACATGGCAAAATGGAGACAGGAGGCGGGCCTTCCGCCTCTGAAAACCGGTTAAAACAGGAGGAATAAAAAATGGCAATCAACACTTTTTCGGAAAAGGCAGTAAAATTTATCCCGCTTCTCGACGAAATCTACCAGCGGGCGTCGCTGACCGCGATGCTCGATGATCCGTCTCTGGCTGCTCAGTTCGTAGGCACCAAGACGGTGAAGCTTCCAAAGATCTCTGTGGATGGCGCGGGCGACTATGACCGGGATGCCGGGTACGCGCAGGGCGGTGTGGCGGTTTCGTATGAAAGCCACGATCTTGCCTATGATCGGGGCAGAAAATTCCGCATCGACGTAATTGATAACGACGAGGCGGCGTTTGATCTCTACCGTCAGGTGTCGGTGCAGTATGTGCGGACCCGCGAGGTGCCCGAAATTGACGCAGTACGTTTTGCGGAAATTTATGCCGCGGCTACCCGGAGCCAGTCGCTGGGCACCGTTGTCAAAGCTGATCTGACCGGCTCGGAGAGTGCGCTCAACCTCTTTGATGCGGCGGAGAAGACGCTCAATGAAAAAGAGGTCCCGGAGGAAGGGCGGGTGCTGTTCTGCACCAACGATTTTTACGGGATGCTCAAGGCTGATACCGCCGTCAGCCGCAGGCTGGACGTACAGAATGCCAGCGGCAATATTGACCGACGGGTGACGATGCTCGACGGTGTTACCCCGATTATCCGGGTACCGCAGGCAAGGTTCTACTCGCTCATTACCCTCTATGACGGTACCACCAGCAGCCAGAAGGCCGGGGGCTATGTGCCGACCTCGGGCGGGTTTGATCTGAATTTCATTTATGCGAACCGAGCAGTGCTGCGCGGAGTGATCAAGCGCAATATTTCAAAAATCGTCACCCCTGAGCAGAACCAGAGTGCCGACGCGTATGACATTTTCTACCGCTGCCACCACGACCTGATTGTGAAGGACAACGAAACGGCGGGCATTTATATTCACTGCAAGTCGACCGGCCGCTCCTGATGAAGGAGGCGCACAATGACGCTGATACGCAAGAAAAATTCCGCTTTGGTCAAGCTGGTGGAGGATTCGCGGGTTCCCGAGTTTCTGGCAAGCGGCTTTGAACTGCGGGAACTGCCAAAAGCAGAGCAGCCGCCAAAGCGGACTGCCGCGAAAGGAGGCGGCGTGGATGACAAGAATGGACGGAGACGTTCTCGATGAGCTGACCGCGCGCGGGCTGGCGGGAGAGAACGAAGCTGCGGCAAAGTCTTATATCGGTCAGGCCGCCGATGCAATCCGCGGCTACTGCGGCCTGCCGGAGGGGGCTTCCCTTCCGGCAGGGCTGTTTTATGCATGGGTGGAGGTGTCCGCGCGGCTGATCGCGGCTGGCGGGGTCTCCGGCGCGGCGGCCGGTGTGGTTGCCGGCGCGGTCTCCTCGATCACCGAGGGAGACACCACCATCCAGTTTGGCGGATCGTCCCAAGGCGCCGGCGCGGGCTGGGCGCTCGACGGGTGCCGGGCGATCTTAAACCGGTATCGGAGAATGGCATGGTGATGTGTTATGAAGTTCCCTGCAAGCGCGGCGGCGGCGGGGCGGGCCGCTCTTGCCGCTCGTTATGGCGACGCGGCGTCGGTTTCCCGGTTAGTGCGCGCGGAAAACCGCATGGTGGGCCAAACAATCTATGAAGCCGCGCCCTGTCACCTTTCCATCGACAAAACCGCTCCGCACCAACAGGGGGAAACGGGGAGCGTCGCGCTTTCCTATACTCTGCGGCTGCCGGTGGCGTATGAAATCCTCCCCGGAGACGCGCTGACGGTCGTGCATCATGGCGTGACCTACAAGGGGACGGCCGGCCTTCCGGTGCGCGGAAACCTCTCGGTTGTGGTTCCGATGGACGGGGTTAAGATCGTATGAGCCGGGGCGGAAGAAACGCCGCGGCGGTCAATGCCCGCGCAATGGCGGAGTTCCGCAGGCAGCTGGAAGCGGTCGCGGGGCAGTTTGACGAAAGCGCGGGAAGGATCGTGGTTCAGCTTGCCAACACCGGAATGAACGAGACGATTCGAAACACACCGGTCGGGGAATATTCCCGCGAGGTAAGCTTTACCACCCGCTCGGGGCGGCTCGTGCGGTTCACAACGGGATATCAGAAGCTCGGGGGAACGCTCAAGCGCGGCTGGCGGCGGCTGGGCCTTTCAAAGGGCTTCGGAAAGGTTTCCGCGGGTTATTCAAACGATGTGGAATACGCCGTATACGTCAACGACGGCCACCGGATCGTTTCGGGTGGCGTGACGAAGGGATTTGTCCCCGGCAGGCACATGCTGGAGATCGGGATGCGGGCGGCGGAAAAATCGCTGCCCGCCCTTCTCGCGGTAGAGCTTGCGCGGGTGAAACGGAAAACGGGGTTTTGACCATGCGACAGAACGTGATCATTGGTGCGGCGCTCGCGGCCCGGCAGGGAAGCGGAGCCATGAACGCCGCAGACTATTTCGTGCTTGCTTTGGCCGACCGGATGGCAGAGCTGTTCCCCTCGGCGGTAGTTTACACCAATCCGCAGCGGCAGGGAGCGGTTCTCCCGGCGGTATTCGTGACAGTCTATCACAGCACCGCGCAGCAGGCGTTGGGAGGCGCTGTGAGCGTGGAGTTTCAGGCTGAGGTTTCATACCTCGCGCCGGAACCGCTCGACGCAGGGGAGCTTTCCGGGGCGCTGTCGGCGATGATAGAGACACCCCACGAGCTTCCGACAGAAATCGGAATATTCGAACTGCGCGGGCGTTCAGCGGCGGCCGATGCCGTCGAGGGCCGGGCACAGATGCTCTGCCGCGCCGGGGCAAGGCTGTACGTTCCGAACAACGATGCGCTGATGCAGAATTTAGTACAAGGAGTTGATTTATAAATGGCCGAATTGACCGGGGCATATATTAACGTGCTCAGTGACAAAACCCTCGCCATCGAGCCGGGGAGCCGGGGGACGGTGGCGATCGCTCTGCCGCTCACATGGTATAAGGACGGAACGCTGACCGCATTCGACGCGGACGGCGACGCAAAGGCGGCGTTCGGACAGACGCTCGACAAAATCATGGAGCTGCGGGAGATTATGAAAAACGCGCGCCGGGTGCTGGTGTACCCGACGAAAACCGGAGGCACCGCCGCAACCGGTACCCTTGTTTCCGGCGTGACGGCGACCGCTGCGAAGCTGGGAACCGCGGGCAACGGAATTACCGTAACGGTAGCCGCTTCGGGCGATCTGTGGAGGATCAAGACGTTCCTCGGCGCCGACGTGGTGGACTCGCAGATGGTTTCCGGGTTTGGAGACTTTCAGGCAAACGAATGGGTGTCGATTTCAGGCACCGGGGTTATCTCGACAGCGACAGTGCAGCTTGCAAACGGTGCGGACGGCTCGGAGGCAGACGATCCATACGGCGATTTTCTTGCCGCGCTCAAGAAAGAGGAATTCAACGTCATCGCCTACACCGGGAGCGAAGCCTCTGTGATGACCAAAATCGCGGAGTATGTCAAATCGGAGCGCGAGGACGAGGACAAATTCATTCAGGCTGTTATGGGCGGCAAGGAGGCGGATTATGAAGGAATCATCTCCTATGCCAACGGCGTGGTTCTGGAGGACGGCACGACCCTGACCAAATATCAGGCATCCGCGTGGCTGGCCGGAGCGACCGCCGCGGCGGGCATAACCGATTCGCTGACCTACGGCGGGCCGGAGCGCAAATTTGTCTATTCGGGCGCGGTGGACGTGTCTCCGAGAATGACAAAATCCCAGCTCAAGGCGAACAAGGACAAGGGGCTGGGTTGCTTCCTTCTCAACAACGGCAAAGTGAAGGTTGAAAGCGACATCAACACCCTGGTGACCTACACCACCGCCAAGCAGAAGGATTTCTCAAAGAATCGGGTCCTGCGGGTGATTGACGCGGTGTGCGGCGATATCAAGGCGGTGTTCGACACCTCCTACGCGGGGGCGGAGAGCAACAACCTTGCCGGGAGAAACCGCTTCAAAGCTTCCATCTGCGACTATCTGACCGCCTTGCAGGATCAGGGCGCTCTGGAGAATTTCAAGGCTGAGGACGTGACGGTATCCGCAGGGGCGGAGAAGGATATTGTTGTGGTCGGTCTCAAAATCCAGCCGGTGGACGCAATGGAAAAGGCGCACGTCACCGTCCGGGTGCGGTAGGAGGGGATTTGAATGGACAAAACCAAGCTTCAGAACATCCCGTCCGGGGCGGACGGCTCCGGATATGTTATTTTGAACGGGGAGGTGCTGGCCGCCTTCCAGATCGTCAAGGTGTCGGCACAGATCGACGTTACCAAGGAAACCAAGCGCTTTCTCGGGCAGCGCATGAGCCAGTCGGCGGCGCGGGGGATGGCGGGGACGGGCAATCTGTCCTACCACCACACGACCGCAGCCTTTATGAAGGCGGTCAAGGAATACCAGAACGGCGGAGCGTATCCGGCCATCACACTTCAATACTGGTCGGAGAACAGCGAGCGCGGCCGCTGCGAGGTCACACTGCGTGAAGTGGTTCTGGATACTGTCGGATTCGGCGCGCTGGATGACGGCTCCGAGAGTTCGCAGGTGCTTGAGACGGCATTTTCCTTCAATGATTTTGACGTGGTGGAGGAATTCAAGTGAAGAATTTACAGGCGTTTTTGAACCCCAGACGAAAAGAAAACCTGAAGTTCATCCTCTCCGACGCTTTTGTCGGGGAGGATGGCGCGCCGGTCGAATGGGAGATGCGCCAGCTTTCGGCGGAGGAATCGGTCGAGCTGGGCAAGACCTACGCCCACGCCACGCCGGGGGAAATCCTCGGGGCGACAGTAGCGCAGTCCCTTGTTTTCCCTAATCTGCGCGACGCGGAGCTTCTCGCGGCTCTGTCCAAGAAGGCGGGGCGAAATCTGATGAAGCCGCTCGACGCGCTGCTTCAGCTGGTGACCGACCCGGAGTATGCAAAGCTCTGCGCGACCTATGTGCAGTTCAACGAGCTGGGCCAGACCTTTGCTGAAAAGGTGGAAGAGGCAAAAAACTGATCCGGCAGGGCGAGGACCGGTTTTTTCATTATGCTCACCTCGCCCTGCAGAACCATGATATTCTTCCGAGCGACTATATGGCTTTGCCTGTGCCCGACCGGGCGTTTTTGCTGGCGAGCGACATCGTGCAGGCGGAGGATGTGAAAAAACGGATGCCGAAGGGAGGTTAGCGGATGCCGGTATCTCCGAACACCTTGCAGGCGGTGTTTGAGCTTTATGACGATTACACCGTAGCGATGAAAAAAATCATCGAATCCCAGAAGGAATTTGAGGGCCGCCAGAAGCAGGCGGACCAGGCGGCCGTAAATTTTCAGAGCACCCTCGGAAAAACCGAAGGGAAGGCGAGCTCCGCCGCAGCGGGCATCAATCAGCTTGTGTCGAAGCTCGCCAAGATCGTTACGGTGACCGCCCTCGCAAAAAAAGGCTGGGATTTGATGTGGGAATCCATCAACACCTCCGCCATGCAGAAGATGCAGGAGACGACCTTCGGCGCGCTGCTGAATAACCGGGCGGCAGGCTCGGCGGTGTACAACTGGGTTTCCGAATATGCGAAAACCTCCATGCTGGGGCGGGAGGATCTGGCAAAGGGAATGACCAATTTCCTGACCTATTCCCGCAACGCCGCCGAGCTGGAGCGGATGGTAAAGATGACCGAACGGCTCTACGCCAAAGACCCGACACAGGGGGCGGAGGGTGCGGTGTTCGCTCTCAAGGAAATTCTTTCGGGCGACACGATGTCGATGCGCAGCCGGTTTAATATCTCCGGCTTTGACGGCGCGAGCATCCGCAGCAAAATGCAGGCGGGCGACGTGACCGGCGCGCTGGACGAAATCGACGCGGTACTCACCCGCTTTGGCGCGTCGCAGGAGGTCGTGGACAGGAACTTCAAAAACATGACGGTGCAGGCCGGCATGTTCGCCACCAACATTAAATCCGCGTTCGGCGAGGAAGCGGCGCCGGTCATGGAGGAAATGGGCGCGATGTGGGCCCGGCTCAACGAGGATTTCGCGGCAGGAAAATTCCAGCCCTTTATCAACACGATGGTATCGGGGTTTAAGCTGGTGGGCACCGTTGTCATATGGGCGGCGGATAACCTCAACTGGCTGATTCCGGTGCTGGGCGGCGTTGCGGTTGCGGTGGGGGTGTGGAGCGCGGCGCAAACGATTCTCAACCTGAAAATATTTGAAGGCGCCATTGCCGCGCACGCCATGATCTGGCCGGTCACGCTGGTGATCGCCGCCGTTTTGGGGCTGGCCGCTGCAATCGGAATTGCCAACGGCGGGATGGACAGCTTTGCGGACAAGGCGTCAAAAATCACAGGGGTGGATGCAGCGTATAAAAAGATGGAATCCGGGCTTGCACAGACTGTCCCGGTGGAAATCACCAACAGCAATCCCATTTCGGTGAAAGGAGACGTTCAGATCGAGGAGGAAAGCCTGAAATGGGCAATGGATATCGCGGGAGCAAGGTTCTTCGCAAGCTATTCGCACGTTGTCCCGCAGCTCGTGATGCAGGGCGTGCAGATTACCGAAAAAGCGGACTGGCGGGAAGGGTTTGAACAGTTCGGGGATTTTATTGCTTCGGACTATGCATCAAAGCCAAACGGTCCGCCTGCGATAGCGTGAGGTGAAGCATGAAATATGAAGTTTGGCTCGGAAGCATCGAGCTTTACGCGGTGGAATCGGTGGAGGAATCCGCTGAGCGGAAGATCACCGTATATGACGCGGTGGGGGCCGGGAAGTTTCCGCAGGCGGAGAACCGGGGCCTGAAAAGCTGGGGGATTCAATGCGAGCTGACCGAGCACAACGACCGGGGGCTGTCCAACTGGACGGAGGCTTCCGAGATCTTCGACGGTCTGGAAGCTCTTCTGAACAAAAAAGCGCCCGCCCGGCTGGTCATCCGCAGCGACTACGGAAAGGCCAGCGAGCGGGTATTGCTCAAGAGCTTTTCGAAGGAAGAGACGGTTTCGGGGGTTTACGCGGTTAAAATCGCCTGCACCGAATACGTCTCCGCATCGGTCAGGACGACCGACGTGCCCTATGTGGCGAGGCCGGGAAAGGCGCCGGAGGTGCCGGAAACGGTAATCATGAACGGTTCCAAGTCGCTTTATGACGTAGTCGGAACAATTAAAAACGGTATTGCGTACCCGTCGCCCGATGCAGAGGACTATGACGTGATCATCGAATGGTGCGACCCGGAGACACTGCGGCAAATAAACCCCGCCACATTGGAAACCGGAGACAAGGTTGCGGTCAAGCCGTTCCGGCTCGTCAACGATGAATCGGGCAGAGCGGGGTACTACGACGAAGATGGCACATGGAATGAAGAAAGCGCTTTCGGTTTGGAGGCGGCATCAAAAAGTGCGGTATCGTGGTTTAAGAAATATGTATCGGCTTTCGATCAAACGGTGGAGGATACATGGGATAACCCTGATTGGGAGGGCAATAAGTATATGCCTTGACTTGTCGAAATACGCCATGCTAAAATAAGCATGGCGCTGTCGCAAACGGCAGGCGGTTAGTCACTTCCCGCGAAGGGAGGTGGTGCAGATGGTTACATATTCGGAACTGTTTCAGTTTTGTCTTGTAGTCATTGGCATTGTGGCTCTGGTTTTTCAGAGCAAACAAAAATAACCGCCCACACGTCCAAATGTAGCGGTTATTTTTGTAACTGTTAAACGTAAGGACTAACCGTCTGCTGACAGCGCCCTTTTGTATCCCCATCATAGCAAACCGGACGGAAAATGTCAAGGCGCGGTGGCAGCAGAGAGATTGCGCCGCCTGTGATAATTTTTTAGGACAGCCCCGCCTGTGCTTTTGCAATTACTTTCCCGTTTTGGAACGTTACGTTGGCATTGGCGCCGATCTGTCCGATTCCGTCCCACCCAACGATTACCGTTTGATAGCCTGCAATTTCGGAGCGGGACATTTCGAACCCGTAGCTTCCGACGATTTTGCAAACCTCTTCGTAAGTCATACCGGTTTTTATTCGGTTAAATTCATTCAATGTCATTTCAGGTTCAGAGTTGTCAAAATCGCTTTTTTCAGAACTTGACGCAGATTTTTTCCAATCATCAGGGTTGTACAGATTGTCAAGTATTAATTCCCCGGTTCCGCGACCGGAAAAACGAATCTGTGTGGTCAAAATTTTCCCGTTTTTATCGATAGAGTTGCGGTTGTCATACAATACAGAATCTCCCATTTTTAGTGCTAAGACGTAATATGTTTCTTCCTCGTTCAGCACAAAAGAAACCTCGACCGGTTGGGAAACGCTTTCTCCGTTTCGATTGGTGTAGGAAACAGTAGCGGGATTGGTGAAAATTACTCCGTCGTTATATACACTGTTATAATTGCACACAACGCGCAAAGTCTCCGGATTTGCGAGCTCTTTTTTGACGGCACGTGTGGTTATTTCCCGAATCATCGATGAAAGGGACATGATTTTATTCTGGTATTCAGACGATTCCGGCGCTTCATATGATTTGGCAGTGCCGCTTGCGCTTTCTTTAGGCTGTGTTTTCGAAGCCGGAACGCTGGGCTGGTTAAAAAAGATGGGGAAAAGCGCAACCGCCACAAGTAAAAGCACTACGATAAAACCAAAACCACGTTTCGTTTTTTGCTTAGCAGGCAAATCGGGACGAGTATCAGGCTCTGAATTAAGTACCGGCGAAACAGAGCCTCCGCAATACTTGCAAAATTTGCTGTCTTGCTCTATTTCTTTTCCGCAGTTTTTACAGTACATGAAATCACCTCTTATTAACTAAAATATCATATTGCGAGAAGGAAATCCATTTCCGAAATATCTAAAAATGCTCAAAGGCTCTTTTGCGATTTGAAAGGAGGCGGATGCCTTTGCTTCTGGTCAACGGCAGCGATCTTTCTCAGATCGCCTGCAACATCAAATATACCGATTCCTTTAATAACGGGGCATCGTCGCTCACATTTGAATACCCTGCCGCAAAAGCAGGACTGTTTCCGAATGGCTCTGCCGTAGTGTTCACCTACGGCGGGGCCAATGTATTTTACGGGTTTCTATTCACTTCAAAGGCAAACGATGCAACGGTGAAGTGTACCGCCTTTGACCAGCTCCGGTATCTCAAGGCGGAGGCGTTCCTCACCCGGCAGGAGGAACCGCTGGATTCCTTCTGCAATAAAGTTTTTGCGCAGGCGGGGGATCGGATTCGGGTGGGGGAGATGGATTCCACCCAGATCAGCCTGAAGCAGCACGTCTTCGACAACAAGACGTGGCTCGACATGATCTACGATTCCATTCGGGAAAACCTCTATCTCAACGGATACCTGTATGCGCTGCGGGATGAATTCGGGGCGCTGACGCTGCGGGATGTTTATGATCTTCGGCTGCCTCTGGTCATCGGGGACGGAAGCCTTGCCACCGGGTACGACTATTCGATTTCCATCGACGGGGATACCGCGAATTACGTGAAGGTGGGTCACGACAACGACGCGGCGGGGGTTCGGGACGTATTCGTCGCGGAGGATTCCGCCAATATCGCGAAATGGGGAAAACTGGCGCTTTACAAAACGGTCTCAGGCAGCGTGAACGAGGCGCAGCTCAAGGAGCTGGCAGCCAATATTCTTGCGGTAAAAAACCGGGAAACGGAAAGTCTCACCCTTGACTGTACCGGAGATCTGCGGGTACGAGCCGGGTGCGGCGTGAAGGTTGTGCTTTCGGCGGCCGGCATCAACCTGTGGGCGATGGTAACCAAAGCAGCGCATTCCTTCGCGGGCGCGTCGCACACGATGCGGCTGGAACTGCAATACGGGAGGTGGCAGAGTTGGATGTCGTGACCGCCATCAAAAAAATTATAGCCGGTTACCTTGAAAACGAGGCGTTGACGGACGTTATGCACGCGACCTACACCGGGACGGGTCTGAGGCTTGACGACCGCCCCAACGAGATTCCGGCGGAGTTTGTGGACATTCCACTGGCATTGCAGTCCGCCGAAGCGACTGTGTCAGGAGAGTTTACCGCCGAGGTCAGTGTGGACGGCGGAGCGGCTACAGAAAAAACGGTCAGGCTGAACCAGGCAAAGGTAACGATCACGCGCGGCCTCGCTGCGGGCGACCGGGTTACAGTGGTGCGGCAGCGCGGCGGGCAGCGGTACAGCATAATAGACCGGACGGGGGATTGATATGTCAGTATTAAAAACCTATGGCAGCGATACGGCGAGCCGCAAGCCGTCAAAAACCTATCGGATTGTTGGAGACCGGATCGAAGGCTTTTGCGACGGGAAGCAGGCGGTGATGCAGGCAATCGACCTGATGTTGAATACCGAACGGTGGCGGCACCTGATTTATTCGGGCGATTATGGGGTTGAGCTTGAGGAGCTGCTCGGGCAATCCAGAGGCTATCTCGAAGCGGATATGGAACGGCGTTTTTCCGAGGCGCTGGCAGAGGACGACCGGATTACCGGCATCCGGGATTTTGCGATGTCCTTTGAGGGGGACCGGGCAGTGATTTCCTTTATTGCCGAGACGGTATTCGGAGACGCCGCGATAGAAAGGGGTGTGGAAATTGGCTGATTCCTATGAATTCAGTGCGGTGCTCGGGCGGATGCTTTCGAAGGTGCCGGACACGATCGACAAACGGGAGGGAAGCATTATTTACAACGCGCTGGCTCCCACTGCCTACGCGCTGGCGGCGCAGAGCTATATGCTGGGCCATATGGCCAACCTGCTTTTCGCCGACACTGCCGAAGGAGAATGGCTCGACCGGGTGGTGTACGACTTCGGGCTGGAACGGGAAGCGGCAACCCGCGCGCTGCGAAAAATTACCTGCACCGACAAGGACGGAGCCGGGATTGCCGGGCTTACGGGCAAGAGGTTTGCAATCAACGACCTGACCTTCCGGCTTACTGCGGCAGCCGAAACAGCCGGGGTGTATCAAGCCGAATGCGAACAGTACGGGACGCAGGGAAACTGCTACTCCGGCGCGGTGCTTCCGGTGGACAACATTTCCGGACTGGGAACGGCGGTGCTTGATGCCGCGCCCCTGATTGCCGCGCGGGATGACGAAAGCGACGACGATCTTCGGGCGCGTTTTTATGAGGCGGTGCGGCAAACCCCGTTCGGAGGGAATAAAGCCGACTACCGCGAAAAAACACTGGCGATCGACGGAGTGGGGGCGTGCGCGGTATTCGGTGCGCCCGAACTGGCCGCCGGCGCGGGAAATGTCGGAATTGTCATCGGAGACGAGCAGGGGAAAAAGGCCAGCGACACTCTGGTGCAGGAGGTTCAGAGCCTGTTTGGAACCGCGGGCGACGGGCTGGCTCCGATTGGGCATACGGTAACGGTAAAAACCGCCGCTGAACTGACCGTCAACGTGGCGGCTTCGGTGCAGCTCAAAAGCGGGAGCAGTTTTGCGG
>ENA-OZFC01001362-OZFC01001362.1-human-gut-metagenome-genome-assembly--contig:-NODE-1362-length-11954-cov-6.284394_pt1 | contig 11954 bp, 8 predicted proteins | sample MGYA00245076_ERZ653625 | MGnify/ENA primary metagenome ERZ653625 (study PRJEB26926, sample SAMN06165169) | human gut metagenome | biome: ENVO:00009003; feature: ENVO:2100002; material: ENVO:00002003... | reverse complement strand
CTCGTGGGCTCGGAGATGTGTATAAGAGACAGAGTTTTAACACATCCGCAAAAGAATACCCTACCTCTCCTAAAATCTGCTCCAACCTTTTGTATTCATCGTGCTCACGCTGAAAAAAAGTATCACCTTTCTGAAAACAGTGTTCCGCAGGCAGTAATTGTTCCATGCTGTGCGCAATTTCCATCACCTCTTTATACTTTCTTTTTTCTTTATTAAGAAATGTTCTCTCTGCCTGACATTCCTGCTTTTTATCCCCAAGATATTTTTTTACGTTTTCCAGTTCTGTAAGGTCATGCACATCATACTTTAATAAAAACAAGTATCTTTCATTCCACTCATGCAGCTTTCGAATATCCTCTCGATATTTATATGCCTTACTGTATGGTCTTTTCTTCAATCTTTGAATGGTACATACTTTCTGATAATATACCTTTTGCATTCCTTTCATTCTGCTTGGATAACCTGCTTTATTGCTTTCTTCCGGAACATCTTTTGGCATCTGTTGTTGTTTATCCTCTGCTTCGATTCTCTTTCGTATATTTTCTTCCGTATATTCCTCCCCCAAAGACTTGCATCTGCAAAATCTTTGCATTCCTTTTGGTCGGATTGCCAGATATTTGTTCTGTTTGATCTCATATTCCCGTTCTCTCAACAGTGTCAGAAACTCTTCAAAATCCGCCGCCTGTAAAATACATGCATCTACATCCTTTGCAATCATCTCTCTCCAAATAAATTCTCCATCACGAAATTCATTCCAGTCTTTATAATATTCCTGTTTCTCTCCATTTTTCACGGAAACATCTATGACCGACAATCCATGCTTTTTACACAGCCGATTCGTAATGGGTTGGATATTCTTTGCCCAATCTCCTTTTTCATAACGAAATTTTTTCCCGGTCAGGCAGTTCACACTATTAAATATAATGTGTACATGTGTATGTTCTGTATTGTCATGAACCGAAAACAAAGCTTCGTAATTTTCTCCCAGAAACTCCTGCACAAATTCCCCGGCAATCTCAAATGCAACTGCCGGATCTAACTTCTGTTCTTCAAACGATATGATCACATGATACGCCTGTCTCTTATCTGTCTTTCCAAACTTTTTCTTTGTAGCCAGCATTTCTTCATATACCTGTCCTAACTGACAATTGATACTCCCAACATATCTCCCATTCTGCGTTTTGTTTCCATCCACAATATACACCAATGCCTGCTTTAGATACTTCCCCGAAACACTGCCTGTACTCTGGTTGATCGTAAAGATTTTAGTGATAGCCAAGCTGCTCCACCGCCTTCTCCATTGTTTCATTTAATCGTCTCATATATGCGATCAATCGTTCCTTATCTGATGCACGATACAATTCTGAATTGTTGTTATGAACAATCTCATTGATATTTACACCTATGCGGTTCACTTCATTTATCAATTCTTTCAGACTGTATCGTATTTCCGGATAATCATTGGGTCTTTGTGTAATAAGCAAACGAAAGTACTCCGACTCACTCATCCCGTTCTGTTCCGCCTTTTTTCTAAGTTCAACTGCTTCCTGACTGGTAAGACGATAATTTCTTACTACATCTTTTGCCATGTTGTCACCTTCCTTCGTTTTCCTTATCCTTTTCTTCCTTTCTCTTCTCTTCCTCATATTTTGATGTTTCCGACACTTTCATATAATCCGGGATCTCACCTCCTGCTTCCACGATCATCTGCTTGGCAATATCTGTAACCTGTCTTCCAAATCTCGTCTTCGAAAACAGTGCGTCCAATTTCGGCTCATCCTGTCTCAGCTTTTCCAAAGCCTCCTGATACAGAGATAATTCCTCCTGTTCCTCTGCTTCGTTGTATCGTTTTTCATTATCTTCTATCATTTCATAATTCCACTCACAAACCAAGTCGATCACCTCATCTATGGAATAGGGAATACATTCTTCTGGCTCGGACACATCGATCCGGTATAGTGTACCCTTATTCACACCAAGCTGGTAATCATGTCCTTCCAGATATCCCAACAGTAATGCCGCATCTTCTTTTGCCAAATGAATTCCTGTATCTGCCATCCCATTCCATATGATCAGTTCTTCCGGTTTCGAAATTTCAATCAATTCTTCCATGCTGCACGCCTCCTTTATTATTTGTTCTTCCTATCATTCCTTCTACATATTGAACATTTTGAAAGTTCGATCACCTTTGCCAGATACGCACTTTGTATTACAAAAGTGCATCTGGTCAGGGGAGCCACCCCTGAAACCCCCGGCTGTATCAATTTATGTGTTATAGCACGTTTTATCATGTTGTATCAATTTTTTGCTAGCAAAAAAAGCCTTTTGTAGCATTGTTGTACAACTTTTCACTTTGTTGTAGCAACTTGTAGCACTTTATAGCATTTTCATGCTAGCAAAAATGCCCTTTTGTAGCATTGTTGTACAACTTTTTCTTTTGTTGTAGCAACTTGTAGCACTTTATAGCATTTTCGTGCTAGCAAAATCGCCTGTTTGTAGCATTGTTGTACAACCTTTTCTTTTGTTGTACAACTTTTGTAGTCTTTGCTAGCAATTCACTGGATTTTGCTACAACTTTCGTAGCTTCTTGTACAACCCCTCTTTTTGTTGTACAACTTTTGTAGTCCTTGCTAGCAATCCAGACGTTTTACTACAACTTTTCCAGCAATTTCAGCGTGCCTTTTGCTCCGGTTCCAACTGCATTTCTCTGCAATCTGCCTGAAGCCACTCATTGTAATCCTTATATGCACCGGGAGCCGGGGTATCCTCTACGGTGTAACCTCTGTTTCTGTACTTTTCAACCAGACCTTTGGTTGCATCTCTCCCCGATACATCATTATCCAGACAGAAGTCAATCCTCTGCACCGTCGTATGTTCCCTTAAAAAAGTTTCCAGTGGTGCGTCTGCCAGCATTCCCAAAGCGATCATATTTTCCCTTCTCTCCGGATACATACTCCGGTAACTCATCATATCTATGGCAGCTTCAAACACAACCACCTTCGTGCTGGTCTCCACTACATAGTTGACACCGTACCGCTTATCATTGCCGGACACATCACACTTAAACCCTTTTCCTTTCCGGTCAAATACGCCCCGCATACTTGCAAATCTTGGTGTCCCATGGCAGTCCTTTCCCACAAATACCATGTTGTGATGCTGTTTTTCCTCATAGAGCAGACCTTTTGCAACAAAATCATCTACCACACTCTTCTTCACTTTGCGTTCTTCCACTAAATAGTGATATAGATACACATTGCTGCCTGCATATTCCGGAAGTATAAATGCCTTTCGTTCTTTTGGCTTTTTCTTCTCCCGGAGCAATCTCTTCTCCTTACTTTTTTCCGGCTTCTTATGTTCTTCCTCACTTCTTCGATATCCCAGAAAGTCCAGTAACCAAAAAACGGCATCCTTTACTTCCATACCGGCAAATACCCTTAGAAAATCAATCTGACTTCCTCCATTGTTTCCTTTCTCAAATTGTCTAGACCAGCGGAACCAATGACTCCGGTCATAGATACGGATGGAATCCATCTCCTTTAACGTATGATACTTTCCAATCTTTTTCACCGTATATCCAAGCTGTTCCGCAACCGCACAAAGATCAGCTCTTTTTGCGATCTCTAATTCTTCCTCTGTAAAATTCATTTATCTCTGTTTTCCTTTCTCTGCTACTGTCACATCCCAGTTCCACTGAAGCTGCCTGTAATCGTCGCAGTAATTTATCACAGGCTGTTTTATGATGCCCTTCTCCTTAAAACTGAAATATCTGCTGTTATCACCGCCCACGATCACATGATCGAGCAATGGAATCCCCACCAGATCACAAAGCTTCTGCATACGATCTGTTACTCGTATATCTTCTCTGGAAGGTAAAAGACTGGAAGCGGGATGATTATGGACTAAAATAATATTTGCCGCATTTGACAGGATGGATGCCTTCAGCAACTCTCTTGGGTGTGCCATGGAATAGTTAATCGCTCCTACACTTGCAAAATTACAATTGATAGGAATTCCATTTGCCTTCAGATTAAGTACACATACAATCTCCCGATCCATTTGCGACAAAACATCTCCCACTACACGAATGGCATCCTCCGGGCTGTGTATCTCAAACTCTGAAAAAATGGGAGCATCCTTCACCAGTCTTACAGATACGACATCCAGAGAAAAACTATTCTTCTTTCCCATGCACCTCACCTTCCTCCGGTGTGCCAAACATCAGGGTCAACATTTGTCCATCTTCCATATTTCTCAAAACTTCAATCAAATGCTTTGTGGATGTCACATAGACGATCTGTTCCTTTTCTGTTTTCTCAGCTTCCGGTCTGTTTACTTCCTTCTTTTGTTTTTTTACCTGTAATTCTTCCCTAGTCTCAACCATACCGGACCCTCCTATCTGACTGGCTCATTATCATAGCGGACGGACTGCTCTGCCAGAACATCACCCAACTTTTTGTTTGGTACATCCGTTGCCATGGAAATGGTTCGTGCCTCTTTATCATAGAAATACACATTGTTTGAAAGTCTGTCTTCCAGACTTACCGCACTCATATTTACATCCTGCACCATTCTTGCAAAGCTCTCCGGCGAACCAAACATAGTGGAAACCGCCAACATTTCATGGATAGATGATGGTAACAAATAGAGATCCGTTCCTACCCGGTCTGCAATCTTTGCCATTTCGTCGGTCAACAAAATGCTGCTTGCACCATTCACTCCCATTTCATTGGTTACCACCCATACAATTGAAGTTTCCTCTTCTCCAAGATCAAACATGCCCATCTGCTTTGCCTCATCCATGGTAATACCGGTATCCTGACAAAATAACTCCATGATGGTTTCCTGCAGGGATGTCACTTTGGTCGGCATAATTCTTGGTGTATTCTCCATTGCCCTTTCAAATAATTCCTGTTCCGTCACACCCAGGCGTTTGGCAAGCTGGTCTGTAACCATGGTTGAAGAAATCCCATCCTTTTCCTTAGAAACTACCCAGCGATAAATGATAGCCATATCCTGATAATCCCTGTGTACTACATCTTTTAACATTTCCCTGTTCTGTTCCTTATTTACCAGTGTAAACACCACATTTTCCCTGAAACTTTCAAAGTCCAATTCTTCCAATGTCTTTGGCTTGTTCTGCATTGCTTCCTGAAAATTTTTTGCCGCATCCATCAACACGTTCTGCAAATCTTCAGTCTCCAGATACTGCTCATACATCTGATTGATATATAAGTTTAGTGCAACTTTATCGTCATTGTTATGAATACATAATGCATCCATCTGGCGATTTACTTTATTCACAGTAGTTACTTCCACCGTTGCATTTGCATATTCCGGTGCCATATATTCCAGAATTTTTTCCTGAACGATTCCTTTAAATAATTCGTAATTCATCATATACACATACCTCTTTCCTGTTTTCTGCCAAAAAGAGAGAAGTCATATTCCGGCTTCTCTCTCCTTCTCTTTGTATATCAGTTCAGGCAAAAGCCTGACCTGTTTATCTTTATTGCTTTTTACTCTTTATTGCTTTTTACTCTTTGTTGCTTTTCTTTCCCTTCTTCTTATACACATAGGCTCCGGAACCTGCTAATGCCAGTCCTGCCAGTACATAGATCCAAGGGTTATACTTTCCGCCTGTCTGTGGCAGCTTTTCTCCGTTTGGAGTATTCTCCACTTCCAGATTATAAACAAGATGTTCTGTCACATTGCCTTCATAAGAAAACTTCACTTCACGAGGTGTACTGTCAAGCTCATAGCCCTGTGCAGCTTTTGTCTCTACTGCATAGAACGGAATGTCTGACACATAATCTCCATTCTCATCAAAGGTGAAGATGTCATAATCCTGTGTCTTGGCAATTCCTTTCTTATCCGTAGTGACTGTCTCCAATACCTTACCTTTCGCATCGCAGATTTCAAAGGTAACACCTTCAATCGGCTTTTTCGACTGACTGTCCATCTTCTTAATCTCAATGCTTCCTTTTACCCGTTCATCTGACATCTTAACTTTCTGAATCTCTCCGGTTTCTTTTACCGTAAAGTCCATCTTTTCTGCGATCATATATCCGTATGGTGCCGACTCTTCCACTAAGGTGTACTCCCCAGCAGGCATAGCATGAATCTCATAAGGGGTTCCGTCCGTGATCCAGCTTGCATACTCGTTTCCTTCCCGGTCAAGAATGGTAAGTTTTGCACCTTTCAATTCTTTTCCCGTAGTGATATCTGTCTTTGTAATCTGTACGATGATCGGTGTTTCTTTTACTGCGATCTCTTTTTTCAGCACTGCTGTATACTGGTTCTGATAAGTGAAATCCACATCATAGCTGTTTGTATCAAGCACATACCCTTCCGGACTTACTACTTCTTTTACATAGTAATTTCCAAGAGGAAGATCTGCCGTAAATACTGCACATCCACTTGCATTTGTTACCGCAAAATCTACTGCGGAACCGGATGCGATCGTAATCCCTGCTTTTGTTATTACTATATCACCCATCGTATAGACAGCATAAGCAGCGCCCTCCACAGGTGTATTCGTAACTCCATCCGTTTTGATCACAGATAACGAAGTCTTTACCCTTTCATTTTCAAACTCTACTTCTTCCTCGATCACCGGTGTTTCTGCATCCTCATATTTCAGTTCTACAAATTGTGGCTCCTCATTTAATACAAAACCATTTGGTGCTGTTACTTCCACGATCTTGTATTTGCCAAGCGGCAGATCCTCCACTTTGGCAAGTCCGTCTTTTCCTGTTGTTACGGTAGCAACCACGGCTCCCTGTGTTGCAGGCACACCGTTGATGACCGCCAGCTTGCGTTCTCCGTTTTCTTCTAACTGATGGTCTGCTGTATAAATACACTCTGCCGCAATTACTTCAAATGCTGCTCCAGAAACGGTGTCTACCTCATAAGAGAATTCTGAACCAGCCATATTTTCCTTGCCCTTTGCCAGCTTAGAAAATAAACTCTCATTATCAATGCCTGTCAATACTTCTCCGGACTTAGTGATCGCAAGACTTCCTTTTACCGGTGTATCTTTCATTTCCACCTGAATGACCGGTGCACCCTTTTCATCTTCAAAAATCTGGACAGCACCAGTTTTTGTGATGGTAAATGATACCGGCTCCTCTGAGATCACATATCCGTTTGGTGCTGTAATCTCCTCCAACTGATACTCACCATATTTCAATTTTAATGGTGTAGTTACCGTTCCTGTTTTGTCTGTGGTAAACTCAGAGATTTCCTTCCCGTCTACTTTCTGTGTGACATAGGCATCTTTCTTCACATTGTAAATCTTAAAAGTTGCCCCGGATAACAAAATCGTTTCTCCGCTTTCTGCATCTTTCTTTACCATGCGGATATAGGCTTTGAATGGAGCATCATTTAATGTGAGCCATGTCTGTGGTTCTTCGGAAGCAGTTACGATATCTACATAAAAATCGTCAACTTTATATAATTCTTCCGGAACCTTTGTTTCACGGACCATATACTTACCGTATGGTAAATCTTCAGACACTGCATAACCATCCTCATCCGTGGTCAACACATCATAAGTGGCTGCTGCGTCCCATCCAACCGCATTGACTTCGGAAAGTAACTTCACCGTAAACTCTGCACCTTCTACAATATCCACATCCTCTTCTTCCGCATCGGTAGAAATCTTTGTGATTGCAAAAGGCTGTTTGATGATATCCTCTTCCACTGTCATCTTTACAGAAATATTCTGATGACTGTCTCCTTTTTCCGTAAAATCAAGGTCATGTGTTTCTGTATCAAGCTGATATCCCACACTTGGCTGGATCTCCTTGATATAGTAATGACCATAATACAAATTTCCAAAGGAAAGTTGTCCATTAGCATCCGTCTTTGCAACCGCAAGAAGTGCTCCCGCATTTGCCTGATTATGCAGACTTGAAAACTCGGTTCCTTTTGTGCAGATAATATCATTATTTCCTGCGTATGTGACAATGCCACTCTGATCCGGATTTACAATATTTTCAGCTGCATAAAGACCATAAGTTGCTCCGGTAAGCATTGCATCTCCCTGTGCCTTCTTTCCGGTCTCACTGTCCTCTTTGGTAAGGATCACATCACAACGGCTTGCTGTATTGGTAATCTTCACTTCCTCAAAAGAACCGTAATCCGGTGATACTGCATACACAGTGGGGTTGATCAGATATCCTTCCGGAACCACTACTTCTTTTACATAGTAAGTGTCCTGCTTTTTATAGAACTTCTGCGATGCAGCACAGCCAAGGTCTGCATCATAATAGAACACCGGAAGTTCCGCCCCTTTTTCATCACACACTCTCTGTGTGCAGGCTTGATCTTTGAAAACGGCAAATCCTGCATTTGCCACAATATTTCCTGTGGACGCATCTTTCTTCTGAACAAGCACGCCTACCGGTTCAGGATTTTCCTTTACTTCATAAGCAGATGCCCGTTGTGTGACTTTTCCGTTGGCATCATAAAGTGTAAAGGAAGACAATGGGATTTCATATACCTTTTCATCCTCTTCATATCCTGTAGGTGCCAATACTTCCTTCAAATAGTATTTTTTCTGAGTTAATACTAATTTTTCCGAAGTGGTAAGCCCGCTGTCATTTGTCTGCTCTAACTTGCATAATAAATCCGTACATTCTGCATCTTCATACAGATAATATACGGCTTCTGCCACAGGCACTTTTGAAAAACTGTTGGACTTATGAAGTGAAAATGTTCCTGTTTCATAAGAAGAAGTCACTTTTACGCTTGCATCATCCGATCTTACATTTGTAAATTCCTCCAGAAAAGTAATCTTCTGCTGTGAAACTACAGTAGGTGTCCATTTTCTTCCACCCTTCTCATTGGCATACGCCTGTGCTCTTACCTTGATCGTAGCGTTTTCTTTCTGAATTTTTGCTAATGCCTTTGCATTACAATAGATCCAGAAATTTGAAGAAGTCTGTGAAGCATCGGTCTGTGCCACACAAATATCATACTTCTTAAGGTCCTCTGCATTATCAATATTCTGTGCATCTGTCTTGATTTCCCCTACTGTAAGACCACTTGGTGCACCTGTAATGGTATACTTTACATCTGTGATATTTCCACTCTTGGTACGTACAAATCGGTTCTTACTCTTGTAAAGATCTTCTGTAACTTTCGTCCATTCACTAACCTTTGGACTTAAGGAATAAGATACAGATTTTGTCAGACCATTTGTCGTATACACATTTTTATCATAGTTCTTTGCATCCGCCACAAAAGCAGCGATCTTCTTATACACATTGCTTCCATCATTATAGTAACTTAGTTTTACTTCTCCATTGATAACATGGATTGTCGCATTGGTGATAAAATAATCTGCTGCCGCCGAATTCACAGAATACTTGCTGTTATTACAAGTACCGTTTAACTTTCTTGCCCCGTTTACCAAACAATATGTCACCTGTGGTTTTACCTTTGAACTTCCGGAAATCTCTACATTTCCATTTGTTGTGTTTCGATTCATGTTCATGCAATACACAAGATGGTTTTTGTAATCCCCATTTGTGGAGATATATTTGATTCCCATACTGTGCCCACAGTATTTTGCATAACCACTATACGAAACATTCAGCTTTGTTCCGGCTGTAGCTGCTGCAGCCTGCATTACTGCATTGGAAGAAAGTTTGATACTAAGCCCGGAAACTTTCTTCTCATCAAGATCTACAACCTCCTCTGAGGATTGTTTGGGCTCCCCATCTTCCTCATCATCAGAACCAGCATCCTTTTTATCTGCTCCTGAAGCACTGCTATTCTTATCCTGCACTTCTTTCACCGTAATGGTTCTATGGATAAGATATGCTCTCTTCCCACTTGCCGGTTCAACCTTATAATACACATCATAACTGCCTGCTTTGCTTCCATCAAAGTTACTCATGCTCTTATCATATGATACAGACACCTTTTCCGATTCAAATTCAATCCCTTCAAAATCAGCTTTCACATCAAATCCATATGCTTCCGCGATCACAAGATCTTCCGCTGTGACAACCTCATCCGCATCAAGATCGGTTCTTTCCTCTGCATCATACAATTTCAGCTCATCTGCTTTCGGCATTTCCACCGTATCTTCATTGGCTGCCTGCGTAATCAAACTATTCGCAGGCAGCAAAGCACTTACAGCCATAACAACTGCCAGCATCATTGCCAGATAATGTTTCATCTTTCCTTTTCTCATACGCATATCCTCGCTTTCGTTTTTTTTACATTTGTGTGAGATACTTCCCTGCCATGCAATAAACCGAAAACAAGTGTGTTCCGGCTTATTGACCTCAGTGATATCTTTTTCAACTAATATCACCAAAAAAAGAGATACACCAAACGGCATATCTCTCTACCCATAAGCCGGTTCACACAACCGGACTTCCCTTATGCAATTTCAATCTTTTTTATGAGGCTGCTACACTTTCCTCTATACAGATACAAATGCTTCTTTGTCCCTGACAATCCAAAAGCATAGCAGCTCAATCTTTTCTGCTTTCTTTTCAATCGCTCCATCTCCTTCCACCACTCATAATAAGCAGCATGACTTTTAATATACTACAACAGATAATCCACATAACCTTTACGATTTCCAACGCAAAGATAACCATGTGCAGCAAAATATTCAATATTCCTTTGAACACAAACCATATTCCACTTCCAATACTTGCAAATACTCCCATATTACTCACCCCTAGCTCCACTTCATCACATCATCAAGCACACCGTCTCCGCTTCCAAGATCAAAACTATCTTCCTTTCTCTTTCTTGGTTCGCTCTCCACTCTTTGTGTCATATTTTGACTGTTTTGTAATGCCATATTTGCCATAGTAGAACCAGCCAATACACTTAACAACTGTTCATACAATTCTGTCCTGATCTCAGATTTTAACTTAGCCTTTAGTTCCTCCACTTCCTCCTGCATCGCCTGAAAGTCTTTCTTTAGCACAAAATCTCTATTTTGACAAATCCGGTTCTCTCCCATATGCTCAATATACATTTCAATAGCATTCAAAATAAACTGGTTCTTTGATTTAAACTTATCTGCATCCAAATCTGTCACAATCTGAAACAACCGCCTATCTCTTTCATCATCCAAATGAAAGCGTACACATATCTGTTCATATCTTCTCTTTGCCATTTAATCGCCTCCATTACTCTGCATTTCTGTTTACTACCCGATCCAGATATACTTTTCCCAATGCTTCAAAACCTCTGGCATTTGCCCTAATGTCTTCAATATAACTAATGTTGTCGTTTCTAAGTTCTCCAAATTGTTTCATCAATACTGCCCCACCACCCACAAAAAATACAGGTGTCAGTTCCATGTTATATCCAAGCTCACGGATAAAATGATAAATCTTTTTACAATAATCCTGCAATGCTGGCACCACAATGTCCTGATACTTCTTTGGTAAGAAATCTGGACCTTCAATGATTACTCTCTCAATATCCATCTCGTCGATTTCCTCATTGATCTGCTTGACGCATTCCTTGTTAATCTCCTGCATACAGGTAATAACGCCATTTGGCTTTGTCACGCAGATTGACTCATCTGGCGAACGATTGATGATCGGCATAACATCTACCGTCCAGGAGCCAATATCCACAATCAAAACCCTGTTGGGAAAGTTTTGAATTCTGTTTACCACCGCTGCATAACACTGTGGATAAACAGAAACCCTTTCAATCCAGACATGATAGTGTTTCTTTTCAAAACGAAACTCAACCTCTTTCTGCTGTCTTAGATAATCAATGAAATCATCTCTCTCTTCTCCAAATCTGGTAAGTGGCAGTCCCACCGCAAGCAATACATGTGCTTCCTGCAAACCTCTTCGATTAAGCTCCTTACCTAAAGCTGCTAATGTTAAGAGGTAAAAGCTATCGTCCTGCACCTGTCTCTTATACACATCTCCGAGCCCACGCGACGTAGAGGAATCTCGTAT
>ENA-OZFC01001355-OZFC01001355.1-human-gut-metagenome-genome-assembly--contig:-NODE-1355-length-11980-cov-5.621971_pt1 | contig 11980 bp, 7 predicted proteins | sample MGYA00245076_ERZ653625 | MGnify/ENA primary metagenome ERZ653625 (study PRJEB26926, sample SAMN06165169) | human gut metagenome | biome: ENVO:00009003; feature: ENVO:2100002; material: ENVO:00002003... | reverse complement strand
GATCCCGCCCGTCAACAGGACCGTGCGCCAGCCCGTCACTCTGGAAAAGGTGAACGCCCTTGTCCGCGTCAACGGACGCAGCGCACAGACCACCCTGGAACTGAGCGTGCATAATGGCGGAAACGTTCCCACGGAGGCGGAACTTGTTCTTCCCGTTCCGGAAGGAGTCGTGGTCAAAGGGTTTTATTACGGAGACGGAAAGGCGTGCTGGCAGGCTTCCCTGATGCCCGCCGACGAAGCGCGCCGCCTGTATGACCGCATTGTGGCGCGCAGGCTGGATCCGGCCCTGCTGGAATTCGCCGGATTCGGCGCCATTCGCTCCAGCGTATTCCCCGTTCCCGCCAAGTCTTCCGTGAAGCTGGGCGTGGTGTATGAACAATTGCTGACTCCGGTGGACGGACGCCTGGATTACGTGCTCCCCCGGACGGAAGCGCTTTCCGGCCATGCGGCATGGTCCATGCGGGTGGAAATCTCCCCCGGAACTGAAGGCATCGGGAATGTGTTCACGCCCTCCCATCCGATGGAACGCCATCGGCTGAAAGATGAAACCCTCGTGCTCACCCTGGCGGAGGAGAAGATGAGCCCGGGGCCTTTCCGCCTGTCATGGATGGAATCCGCCGCCAAAAAGGGGGAAGCCTTTTACGGCCCCGACATCAGCGTCTATGCGGCTCCGGATGCGGAAAACGGCAGGAACGGCTATTTTCTGGCCATGATCGGAAAGGATAGCCCGGGGAATGAAAAGCAAATCCGCCGGGAGCTTACCCTGGTGCTGGACAGATCCGGCAGCATGCGCGGGGAAAAGCTCGCCAGCATGAAGGAAGCGGCCAAGCAGATCATTTCCGGTTTGAATCCCGGGGAACGTTTCAATATCATCACTTATAACGAAGGCGTGAATCTGTTTGAGGCGGCTCCCGTGGAAAAGAACGCCGCTACGGAAAAAGCGGCGCACGCGTGGCTGGATGCCGTGGTGGCGCGCGGCGGCACGAACATTCATGAAGCTCTGGCGACGGCGCTGGCCCAGCCCTCCCGCGAAGGGATGCTGCCGGTCGTGCTGTTTTTGACGGACGGCCTGCCGACCATCGGCCGGACTTCAGAGAAATCCATTGCCTCCCTGGCCGGAGAGGGCAACAGGGAAGGACGGCGCATTTTCACCATCGGAGTGGGGGAGGACGTAAACGCCCCCCTTCTGAGGCGCATGGCGGAAATTTCCGGCGGGTTGCCCTCCTACGTGCTTTCCGGAGAAAACCTGGAACTCAAGCTGGCGCAGGTATTCCGCCAGTTGTACGGTCCGGTGTTCCGGAACGTTCGCTATTCCGTCTGCTCCCTGGACGGCAGGGAACAGCCGGGAAGGGTGCAGGATGCCATTCCTTCCGGGCGGCTGCCGGACATCTATTCCGGAGCGCCTGCCGTTTTGGCCGGCAGGTATGTGGGCACGTCTCCTTTTCTGCTGAAAGGGACCTGTCTGGACCGGAGCAACAGGGAACAGTCGTTTTCCGTAGTGGTGGCGCCGGAACGGATTTCCAGCGTGAAAGATGACTTTACGGCCAGAATGTGGGCGGCGCGCAAAATAGGCAGCCTGGAAACCGCCCTGATGGACATGGGAGCGGACCCCGCCCATACGGGAGTGCTGGGAAATGATCCCCGGACCCGGGAACTGGTTGAGGAAATCATGCAGCTTTCCCGGGATTTCGGAATACTGAGTTCGGCGGCCTCCTTCTTTGCGGACGACGGCAGTTCCGCTCCGTGGCGGGGAGAATCTGTCTCCCCCTCGTCCTCCAGGTTCCGGGATTATGGACGGGTGATGCAGGAATCGCGCGAAGGGCTGGGTTCCATCGCCCTGCAGAGAAATGCCGTGGAAAAAAAGAGGGAATTGTCCGTCAACAAATTCAACCGCCAGATGGACAAGCACGGGCGTTCCGTTTCCTTTGAAGGAACGGCCCAGATCGCCCAGAACGGTTATTTCAACCAGAACGGAGTATGGATGGAAAATACGGTCCTACGCACTCCGGACAAGGAAAGTCCCGTCCGTACCGTGCAAGTGGGTACGCCGGAATACGCCGCCGTGGCGGACAAGCTGATCAGCACGAACCGCCAGGGGCTTCTGGCCCTGGACGGCTCCGTCATGATCCGCCTGGACGGGGAAACCGTGCTGATGCAGAACTCGTTCCCGTAATCCTTTCAACTATACATCTAACAACAAACACACCAATCATGATGAACCATGCTGTCAAATACTCGCTGGCTTTGCTGGGCTCCGGAGCGCTTTGCGCCTCTGCTGAATCAAAGACTGAACAGCCGGAAAACGTTCCACCTCCGGAACAGGAGGCCGGAACCGGGGCGTTGCCTGCACCTGGCTTGAGGTCGATTTCCTTCATGGGAGCGGGAACAGAGAAGAGCGACGCTGAAAAACGGAAAATACATGCCGCAATAGCACGTACGGAAGATCGGAAACTTCGCCGTGAACCTCGTGAAATTCCGGGCATTGCCATTTCAAAGTCCCGTCCGGACAGCCCGGAAGCAGGGAACATTGTTCTCACCATAAGCCAGGTTCCCTCCGGTCCGGACCGGCAGTCAATTCCTCCGGCTTCACTTGCCACCAGCAACGCTTCCGGCCATGATGGAGCGGAAAAGGCGTCCTATTCCATCATTACGGCGGCAGACTCTGAAAAGGCGGGAGAATTCACGGTAACCATCTCCCCGAAAATGGATGATGGAGAAACGCGCAGCAAGGAATCCCATTCCGCCGTTGCGAACCCGGAAAAAGAAGTCGGGACAGCCCCGCAGCCAAAAAACAATGGAAAGGCCCCTGGCCAGGCCGCCGCGGAAAAGGACGACCGCGCCGTGATTCAGATAGCCCTTCTTCTGGACACTTCCGGCAGCATGCAGGGGCTGATCAATCAGGCCCGCACGTATCTGTGGAAGGTTGTCAACGACATGACGCTGGCGCGCCAGAACGGCAAACTGCCTGCCATCCAGATCGCCCTGTACGAGTACGGGAGCGGCAGGCTGTCCTCCAAAGATGCGTGGGTTCGCCAGGTGCTCCCTTTTACGGACGATTTGGACAAGGTGTCCGATGAACTGTTCAAGTTGAAGACCGGAGGCAGTGAAGAATACTGCGGCGCCGTGATGGACCGGGCCCTGAAGGAATTGAAATGGAATACGGAGAATCCCCACGCCCTGAAGCTGATCTTCATTGCGGGCAACGAACCCTTCAACCAGGGCAATGTACCCTATGCCCCCGTGATTGCCCGCGGACTGGAACGCGGCATTACCGTGAACACCATTTACTGCGGAAGCGCGGGAGACGGCGATTCCGTGCTTTGGAAGGACGGAGCCAGAAAGGGGGACGGCAGTTTCCTCAATATTGACCACAACGCCGCTCCTCCCGAACCGGAAACCCCCTATGACGAGGAACTTGCCACATTGAACGTTTCCCTGAACGGAACTTATCTGGCGTATGGCTCCCAGGAAGTGCGGGCGGAAAAACTGGAAAGACAGGCCCGGCAGGACAAATTGACGGAGGCCGTTTCCCCCGCCGCTGCCGCCGGACGGATCGCGGCTAAAGCCAACAAGGCGGCTTACCGCAACACTTCCTGGGACCTGGTGGACCTTTATGAAGAACAGGGCTCCCGGGCTGTGGAAGAATTGGGCAACACCGGAATTCTCCCGGAAGAGTTGAAGGGAAAGAGCGCGAAGGAGGTTGAAGCGGCCGTGAAGGAGAAGGCGGAGGAACGGGCCCGGCTGCAGAAGAAAATTGCCGAGGTGGGCAGGCAGCGGGATACGTGGCTGAACAAATGGAAAGCGGAGCAGAGCGCTTCCGGCGGAGGCAAGGCGAATACGCTGGACGACGCCATCATCCAGGCCGTGCGCCGGCAGGCCGGCAGGAAGAAATTCTCCTTTGTGGAGGAGAACGTGCCATATGAAAATTCCCCTATGAATAAAGAGCAGTAATGAGTGCGCCTGCGGGGTCTCCGGTCTTCCGGCGGCCCCGCAGGAATGCTCCGGCTGAAAAAACTTTTATTCCGTACTTCATTTCCTATACTTGTTTTCCCATGCACCGCTACCGCATTCTGGTCGTAGAAGACGATCACGCCATCAGAAACGGGCTTACGGACGCTCTGACGGTGTCCGGTTACGACGTGCTGCCCGTCAAGGACGGCTATGATGCCCTGAACGTGATCCACGCGGAGGATTACGACCTGGCGCTGCTGGATGTGGTTCTGCCCGGGGCAAGCGGTTTTGACCTGCTCAGGCTCATCCGGGAAGACCGGGCTACCGTTCCCATTCTGATGCTGACCGCCAAGGGGGCGGAAGCGGACAAGGTGCGCGGGCTGAAGCTGGGAGCGGACGATTATGTGGTGAAGCCGTTCAGTCTGCTGGAAGTGCTCGCCCGGATAGAGGCGGTGCTGAGACGCTCCCCGGAAAGGCCCCGGACGCTGGACAGGGTGGGGCTGCCGGAGGGATACCTGGATTTTCCCACCCGCTCCCTGGTGCTGGGAGAGGAGCGGATTGTGCTGACGACTAAGGAATTTGACCTGGCCCGCCATCTGGCCGCCAATGCCGGCAGAATCATCACGCGGGAGGAAATCCTGACCAGGGTATGGAAAATGGACCCCCGCCTGGTGGAAACGCGCAGCATTGACACCACCATCGCCCGGCTCCGGGAAAAAATGGGGAAAAGGAATGCCGCCGTCATCCGCACCTTGCGGGGGCAGGGATACGTCTGGGAGGAAACCGCATGATCAGCCGTTTTTCCTTTCATTTCCTGCTTTGGTCCTGCCTGCTGATTCTGGTGGGGGTCATGGGGTGGCTGAGCCATTCCATGCTGAATGCGGAAAAGAGGAGGCTGGCGGAGACGCACCAGATCCGCCTGGTGGAGCAGAGCCGCCTGGCCCTGTGGCGCATGGATTCCCTGCTGGCCGCCATGATTGCCGCGGAGAACAACAGGTCTCCCGGAGAATATTTTCTTCAAAGCGACGGAACGAGAGACTCCGGCAGGAAGGATGCTTCCGTGCCGGATTTGTCGGAATTTGCCAAGCTATACTTTCAAATAGACCCGTCGGGGAATGTCTCTTCTCCCCAGACGGGGCCGGGAAGCGTGGTCCATGTAAACCAGTTGAACCGTTCCGGCATGGTGCGCCTGTTGCTGGGGACCGTGAAAAAACAGCCTGTTCCGGCGCCTGTTCCACGGAAAAAAGAGGAAAAAACGGAGCATGTGGTCGTTTCCAGATCAGTCCATCCCGACAGAATGCAGGCGGAACAGAAGGCGTCCGTAGAAAGGAGTCAGAAGCAGGTGGCCTTTTCCCCCGTTCAGCAGGAAGCCGGGCAGCAGGAACTTGCCGTGGACAGCCAGAAGGCGTTCCAGCAGGGCATTGAGGACTACAACATGCGCAAAAACCTCTCCAACAGCCAGGCGGTGGAATACAACATCACGGTGGAGAAAAAAGTCGGGGAGCTGGCCAGGGGAAAGGGAAAATCCCCATTCAGGGGCGGTACGGTTACGGCACAGGACAAGGCCACGCCGGAAGGATTGCCCCTGGCTTCAAAAAAAAGGCAGGAAGTTAAAAGTTCCGCAATCGGGGGCAGCTTTTCTAAGGAGAATGGGTTGTTGCATTTCGGCAAAGTGGGGGGCATGCGGGATGAATTCGGGGAACAGGAAGCAGGCAGGGAAGCGTTTTCAGCAGTGCAGGATAATGCCGGGGAACTTTTTCCGGAAAGCCTGAAGGAAAAGGGAAAGGAAGAGATGTATATGGAACTCTTCAAGGCTCCGGGGAGCTACAAGGAACTCTCCATTTCCTCTCTCCAGCCCCAGTGGAGTCAGGATGCGGAATGTTTCCTGACGCGCCGCGTCTCCGACCACGGGCAGGTATGGGTACAAGGTATCTGGCTGGATTGGGACAAACTGTCCGGCTATCTTTTGAAATCCGTAGCGGATATTCTGCCGGAAGCCACTCTGGAGCCTGCCGGCGAGGGGGAGGAAAGTTATTTGACGCTCGCGGGCATACCGGCCATGCTGAATCCCGGAGGCCTGCCCGACATGGCTGGGAATTCCCTGCGCACGGTCTGGAAATCCATTGCCATGGCGTGGTTCTGCGGCATTCTGGCGCTGTGCGGCGTCATTGGCTTCATGGTCGGCATCATCCGCTTGAGCGAACGGAGGGCCGTATTCGTCTCCGCCGTGACGCATGAACTGAGGACTCCCCTGACCACCTTCAACATGTACACGGAAATGCTTTCCTCCGGTCTGGTCCCCAAGGGCAGGGAAATGGCGTACGTGGACATTCTGAAGGAAGAGGCATCCAGGCTGACGCATTTGGTGGACAATGTGCTGAGCTATGCGCGCGTAGAAAAAAACTCCGTAACCCTCCGGCCGGAAAGAATCTCCGTTCCGGCCCTGGCCACTTCCGTCATTGCCCGCATTTCTCCCCGTCTGGCGGCTTCCGGCATGGATTCCCAGCTCTTCATAGCGCCGGAACTCCAGTCGGAATCTGTCATGGCGGACATGACTGCCGTGGAACAGATCGTGTACAATCTGGCGGACAATGCCGCCAAATACGCCCGGTTTGACGGAAGCATCCTGAAACTGAAGCTGACCCGGGAAAAACGGTTCCTGGTGATCCGGGTGGAGGACGGGGGGAAAGGCATTTCCGAATCCCTGCGGAGGAAATTATTCCGTCCCTTTTCCCGGTCTGCGGAGGAAGCGGCCGGAAAACAGCCTGGCGTGGGGCTGGGCCTGGCCCTGTCCCGTGAACTGGCCCGAGGCATGGGAGGAGAACTGTGGCTGGAAGAAAGTTCCGGAAACGGAAGCCGTTTTGCCCTCAAGCTGCCGCTTGTCAGGGACTGACCGTCAATCTTCATTCAGAGATGGAAAACCTGGCAGCACCTGCTTCATTGAGGATATGGAAAGCGGTTTTGGTGCAAACAGGGTCATTCAACCAAGGGCTTGAATGAGGTATATTCTTGTAAAATATCCTCCATGGGAACTCTATCGGTTAATTGATTTTGGTGAAATTCCCCTACCGGAATGTAGTGGAGCATTTATTGCTTTTTGAAACTCTCTCATCACGAAGAGGCGTGTTGTTGTTCCGGGAATTTTCCATAGTTCCTAATGAATTAAATGTTTAGTTCATTAACAATAAACTATTAAGAAAATGAATGATTACATTCCTCTAAACAAGGCTGTTGGCCCGAAGGTCATTTGCGACGGTTATCAAGCCCTTATCCCACAGAAGCTCGGAGTCGAGGCGCTGACTTTCAACTTTGACGGTTCGGAGTGCGAGCACGCCACTTGTTCTGGTGCTCCGGAAATGTTCATTAAGGTCGAAGAGGACGCCCTGCATTATTTCGGCGTGGAAGCCGACGACACGGGTATCCTTTTTATTGCCGGCGAAGAAATCTGTGAGAAAAACGGAGAAAAGCCCAACGGCAAGCTAAATATTGAAAAGGCTGAGAGATACTTGAAAGCTGGTTATTACAAGGTGGCTTTGAAATATTCCAACAACGCCTACGATCCCTCCAGCAACAACGCTATTGCCTTCAATGTCACCATGGACAAGGAGCCTATTCTTGATGGAAAGTATGAAGGGGACTCGACAATGAATCGTGAATTTTCTCCTTCTCCCAAAATCAAGCTGTGGACGATTGAAAAGGAATCCACCATCACCTGTGAAGAGTCCAAGAAAGTTGAAGTAACGCTCGAAGAACCTGAACCTGTTATCCAAAGAGGTATTGGCGCTTGCAAAACGAAAGCCATCATGCCTCAAATCATCATAACGGCTTGCAAGGATGAAGTGCTTGATCGATGGAACGCGCGTGTCCAACAAGTGTCCGCAGGCAGCACGATTCTTATACTCACGGGAACTTACACAGACGCCATTGAAAACCCTCCCGTTACTGAAGATGAAGCTGTCGAAGCAGTCGACGAAATGAACGGTTATCAAGCTCGTGGAAGAGTTGGAAGATGGCACACTATGCAAGCTTCCCTCGCTCACGAAAAACACCATCGCCGAGAACTTAACGACGCCTTCAAATTCTACTGGGACAATTTGAGAATACAGGATTCAATCGAATTACAACATGTTTCGTGTGAAAAATTCCCGAAAATGGATGATGCCTTGAATGAAATGAGGAAGTTCGTTCGTAGTTGGACAGCCACCTACATGACGGCTGTTAAGAAATATGTCGAATTGTTACCAGATAAAGAAAATACTCGTCCCTACTGCGCCGGACAAAAAGTTCTGAATGAGGCGACTCTCCAAATTATCAACCAAGCGAAAGCCAACGGATGGAGCAAGGTACCCGATCAGGTCACGGAGCCGGGAACCATCGAGCCGCCCTGTTTCCTGCCTCCGGTCAACAAGGAGAAATCCCGGAGCATGGCCGTTGCGGAACAACCGACACCCTTGACCCTCTCCATTGCGGACACTTCGAAGTTCAGGGAAGGCAGGATTATGGTCTGCTTCCGCAACGAGGGTAATCAGCCTGTCCGGATTCTGGATGAAATCAATGACGGAACGGCTGATTATTTCTTCCTGACAGTATTGAGGACGGAACAGGGAGATGCCCGTATTCTGAATGCCGAACTGGGGAAAATGACTTTCCAGCGGCCCTTGAACTACCGGGAGCTTGCTCCCGCCAGGAATACAACGTCACGATTCCGGTATGCCTGGATAAAGTTGAGCTCGAAGACTGGAAACAATGTTCTTGTGAACTGGAAACGAGCTACTATAATCAGCAAGGTAAGAATTGTCTCTTGGGGGTTCTTCAGGCGACGACCAAACTCGCGCTGTGATGAAAAAAATCTTTCTATTTTTTGGAATTGTATTGAACCTGTCCCTCCATGCTATTGCATGGGGGGACATGGCCGACAATGGGGTTGAATGCTCCGTGGTGATGGAAAAAACCCGGTTTGATGTGAGGGAGGCTTTCCCGGACTTCAAGCTGGTGTTCACCAACAAGGGCGAAAAAATCGTGCGCCTTTTCGACGATTTCTATCCCCTGAAGGATGACGGGCCGAATATCCACATCGAAATATGGCGCAAGGCAAATGGGGAGAGAAAAGGTCCTCTAGCCTGGTACAGTCCCATGTATAAAATCGAACGGGTAGGGGCCTTGATGCGCTTCATTACGTTGAAGCCGGGAGAAAAGTATGAAGTGCCCGTCAAGGAAGCTTACCTGTTGCTGGTGTATCTTGAACATCTTCGCAATCGCGAGAGCTATGAATTGGAAGTAAGATTCCATGATGGATATGGAGAATCCGGTGTTCAGACGGATTATGTAGGGAAAGCAGATTTTGAGACGGTGAGCCGGGCCCCAAAAGGAGTTTATTCTCCATAGTCGTTTCATAGGACTCTCTGGATAACATTCAAACTCGTGCTGTGATGAAAAAAATCTTCCTATATTTTGGAATTCTAACAAGCCTATTCCTCCATGCTGCAGCATGGGGGGACATGGCCGACAACGGAGTGGAATGCACCATCAAGATGGAAAAAACTTTCTTTGACGTAAGAGACAGGTTGAGGGATTTTACACTCGTTTTTACCAATAAGGGAAAAAAGTCTGTTCGTCTTTATGATGACTTTTATCCTGAGCCAACCTTAGGTCCGCGTATCAAGATAGAACTTTGGAGTTGGCAAACAGGAAAAAAGAAAAAATTAGTTGGTTCGTATATAGGCGCTTATCATGTTAACAAGATGTTTCAGAACATCCGTTTTATTACCTTGAAGGCCGGAGATAAACATGAAGTACCCATTAAGGACGTTTACTTGCTGGTGAACTTTATCCCTGAAACGCTGCGTTTGTCCAAGGGGGAAATCTACTTGCTGGAAGTGGAGTTTGTAGATGAACGCGCAGAACCGGGAGTCCGAAGGGTGTACAAGGGAACGACAACGTTGGTCACTAAACCTTAATGACGATTGAAAAATCCCCGGTTCCTGATTGCCGAAACCGGGGGATGGTATTTTATTCAGTTGGTGCCGTTATCTTCTGGACGGGACAGCGTGTGACGGCCTACCGCCGGATGGAGAAGGGCGCGATGGCGCCGCGGACGGAGGTGAAGAAGGTCTGGAAGGCGCACTGGCGGAGGGAGGGGGAGAGGACGGTCTGGAAGGGGAAGGACTGCTGGGCCTGCTCATGCCGGAATTGCCGGGCCTTGGACCGCTGGGTCTGATCTGAGGGGAAGACGGGCGGCTTGGCCGGCTGGCTTCCGGTCTGTTTATTCCAGGACGGTTATTGCCCGGGTTGACGGCTCCGGGGCGGTGGGAACTGCCGCCGGGCCTGTTGATTTCCGGCCGATTGCTCGGTCTGCCAGGTTGAATTCCCGGTCTATTGTCTCCGGGACGATTGACCCCCGGGCGATTATGGCTTCCGCCGGGATTTACTACCGGGGGACGGGAAGGAGGGCCGGGCCGATGGTTCGGACGGAAATGGTCAGGCCTGTACTGGGGCTTCATGGGCGGTCTTGCCATGGGGCGGCAGTAGTGGGGGCGGATGTAATGGCCCCGGTAATAGGGAGCCGGCCCCCACGTGGGGATGTAGTAATTGGGCCGGATCAGGTTGATGGAATAAATGGGGCTGCCAAACGTGTCATAGGCATAAATGGGCCTGCCGCCATAATAGCCGTAAATGGGGTAGCCGGAGCTGTCATACATGTAGGAAACGCTGGAGCCGCCGCTGCTGTAGGAGCCCGCCACGCTAAAATTGTCGTAGTAAGGATCATAGCAACTGGACAGGGCGCAGCCTATGGCCGCGGCCAGCATGGAGTTTTTCAGGATGTCGTATGCTTTCATGATGTTAAATTCTTTCAGGGTTTGTCTCCCTTTACATGAAAAGCGCTGAAAGAAATGCACATTTGTTTAAAATATTTTTGCTTGGAACGCGGCTTCCTTTTGTCTTAGACTGCAAAAACGTTCTACGCGATGGGAATTCTCTTTCAAGATAAAAAAATAGGCCTTGCCCTTTTGTGCGACAATGCGCCCTATACGCTTGCCATGACACTGGCGTCTTATGAGCGGACCGGATTGCTGGATTATCTGGATGCCGCATGCGTCGTTTATCCGGAAGGGGCGGACAAAGTGGAACATACGGCCCGCGTCTGCGGTATTCCCGCCGCGCCCTCCAGTATGGAGGGCGGATTCATCGGCGCCCTGGCTACGGCTGTCGCCACGCTGGACACGGATTATGTGCTGCTGGCGGAGGACGACTGCATGGTATGGGAGCATCTGCGCGGGGAGATGCTGGAAAAGCAACTCAAAAAGGCGCTGGACCTTCTGGTCTCCGGCCAGGCGGACATGGTGAGGCTGCGGCATGCCTGGCGCGGGAGCACCCGCTATAAGGCTGCCTATACATATTCCTATTTTTATCCCGTGGAGCAACTGGCCACTCTGTGGATGCATGCGGAAGGCCTGTCCGAGGCTCCGGACTGGGTCAAGAGCATGCGCCGTTTCTTCCATCCCGTCCGTTCCAAGCGTTCCATCGGCCGCTGCGTTTATGTGGAACAGAACCCCCATCTGCGTTTTCCCCAGTACATCAGGAAGATTGAAGGGGGCTATATCATTGACAGCGAGGTTTTCGAATGGACCAACCAGCCCACGCTCATTGCCCGTTCCAGAATGAGGCAGATACTGGCGGGGCTGGCCCAGGCCCAGGGAAACATCGGCAAGCTTCCCCAGGACTTTGAAAATGCCGTCAACAACCCCCGCTGGCGGGACGCCCATATGAACATAGGCGTCATACGGGGCATTTTTACTTAAAGAGAAGCCATGGCGGAGGAGGGCAGCCCAACTGCATGGTATGAATGCACCCGGTGCGGCGCCTGCTGCCGCTGGGCCGGCGACGTATGCATTGAGGAGGATGAAGTACGTGAAATCGCCCTTTTCCTGGAGATGGACGAACAGGAATTCATCAATGAATGCTGCCGTCTGCGGGCCAACCGCAAAGGCTTGTCCATCAAGGATGCGGCGGACGGCGCCTGCCTGATGCT
>ENA-OZFC01001345-OZFC01001345.1-human-gut-metagenome-genome-assembly--contig:-NODE-1345-length-12041-cov-6.442433_pt1 | contig 12041 bp, 12 predicted proteins | sample MGYA00245076_ERZ653625 | MGnify/ENA primary metagenome ERZ653625 (study PRJEB26926, sample SAMN06165169) | human gut metagenome | biome: ENVO:00009003; feature: ENVO:2100002; material: ENVO:00002003... | reverse complement strand
CGAGATTCCTCTACGTCTCGTGGGCTCGGAGATGTGTATAAGAGACAGCAATTAGTGTAGCCCAGCGATAACCTGTGTATCCAACTGGAACACAAGTTTGAATAGCCTCTATTGGGTAATTACTTAGCCATGTATTGAAATTTTTGTCTATATCCTCCAAGAGGGATTTTATTTTCCCAGGATCATCGAAAAAAAGTGCATTTTCAACTGGATATGGAAAAATATCCGTATCACCATATTCAGCTATGTTCTTGATGGCTAGATTATAATAGTCGGTTGAATCCCCCATGATAGTGGAGATTATAATACCAATTGAAGAAAAAAGAGTCCAGTTTCTTTCTTCTAATTTTCCCCATTTCTTCCCCACAGCCCTACAAACAAAAACCGCAATATATTCATTACGAATACATTGCGGCGGAAAATTAATGGCGGACAGGGAGGGATTCGAAGCCTCGAATCATTGAGCATAAGTGATTAACAATGAATTCGCTGAGCTGAAAATGGATGCTTTTGGGGTGACATTATGTAAGTTATTCATTACAAATGCTTCTTAATTTCATGGGAAGGCCATTTCCTTTCACCTCTTCCCCCGTATATCTTCCGGTATCTCTGGCCCAACAACTCCTTCCTGCATGGTTCTGGTGAGACCAGAATTTCGACTTGCCATGTTCTTTCAAATGTTCTAAAAGTACACATATCATTCATCCAAGTGTGTACTTTTGACTCATGACTATCCCTGCTCCAATCAAAGATTTTTTCCGTAACAAAGGCGGTGTTATCCGGAGGGGGGAACTTCTTCCTGCGCTGATGACCGCAAGAATGCTGCAGAAATATATGGAGATGGGGATTATCCGAAGATGGGGACGAGGCTTTTACTGTCTTAACGATGAAAGCCTGCCTTACGAGCCGGAAATGCTCATGGTTGCCAGGAGATATCCTGCTGCGGTTATTTGCCTTGTGTCGGCGCTTTCATTCCATGACATGACGACACAAATTCCCCATGCGGTTGATATTGCCATTCCTTACCAGGGGAATGCTCCCAGGTCTTCCTATCCACTCGTGCACACATTCCGGTTTCGTGATGCCATTTATGAAGCGGGCATTGAAACACATGACATGCAAGGAGTGCCTCTGAAAGTCTACAATATGGAAAAGACTCTGGTGGACGTGTTCCGTTTCAGGAACAGGGTCGGAATGGATGTATTTCTGGAAGCCCTCAAAATGTACGCGAATAATCATCCCGTCAATCTTCCCCTCATTCATGAATATGCCGCTCTTCGCGGAGTTACCCGAACGATCATGCCTTATCTGGAAACACTCGTATGAGCAAGGAACATCCCGCCAACAAGGCCGCTTCAATAAGAGACAAGCTTTACAACCTGTCTCGGAAAAACGGACGGAATTTCCAGGAAATCGTTCAGTACTATGCGATGGAGAGATTCCTGTACCGTCTGGGACAATCTGAATTTCAACATAGTTTTGTCCTCAAAGGAGCGCTTATGCTGCGCGTCTGGAATGTTCCACAGGCAAGGGCAACAATGGATATAGACTTGTTGGGCACATTGGATAATAGCGCTTCATTCATTGAGGCGTGCATTCAAAAGATTCTGGACGTACCCGTGCCGGATGACGGGCTGTCATTTGATCCAGAGTCGGTGACTTCCATGGAAATAACCCAGGAATCGGATTACCGGGGACGCCGCATTTTGTTTTTCGGGTATCTGGAACGGATGAGAATCCGGATGAAGATTGACATAGGCTTTTCCGATATTGTTCTGCCGGCTCCCATTCCCATTCATTTTCCTACGGCGCTGGATATGAATCCACCCATGTTGCAGGGATATACACGGGAAAGCGCTATTGCTGAAAAATTCCATGCCATGGTTTTCCTGGGACTTCAAAATTCCAGGATGAAGGATTTTTATGACATTTATGTTCTGTCCAGCCATCATTCGTTTGAAGGAAATCTTCTAAGCCGATCCCTCCAGGCTACTTTTGAAAGGCGCCATCTGGATATTCCATCCTCTTTGATAATAACGTCTTCTTCATTCCTGAAAATGAAGGAGGTGCAATGGACTGCCTTTCTAAAGAAATTTCCCGTCTCTCTGCTTTCCGGGATTCCGGTTCATTTGAAAGAGGTCGTTCAAAGGATTTCGTTTTTCCTGCTACCTCCATGCGAAGCATTATTGTCCAAGGCTTCTTTCGAGAAAACCTGGAATCCGTCGACTGGCAGCTGGGATGAATCAATGTCGTGAACCGTCACTTCTTCTGAAAGGTTTGTTGCTATTAAAACGGAAAGATTCCCCCCAGTGAAGGAGGGAATCCATGCCGTTCTCCGGGATGATCCTAGAGGGCTTTGACCTTGTAGTAGTACTTGTGTTCGTCCAGGGTTTGTTTGAGCGAATCAATCAGGTCCGTCCTGTCTGCCGGTATGTACACGGCGTCATGGAGGCTGATGCAGACTGGATGATTCCGGCAGAACTCCCGGAGGATATCCTCGTAGTGGAACAGGGTATGGGAAGATTCCAGATCGTCGATCGCCTTGATGAAGGATTCCATTTCATCGAAGTAGTCGTCGGTGAGGAATTCCCTCAACTGGTTTTTACATCTGGTAATCCATCTTTTATCGGCAGTACCTGACAACAGGGAGAAAATCCATGTGATAAGTTTCTCCTTGGTTTCTTCCCTTTCGTCTTGATCTGTAGGAAGCAGGGTATTGGTTTTGATCGCTTTGAGCATTTTCATGCATTGGCCGCGTGCAGCAAGGCACTGAACAATGGAATTGGTCAGGTCAATTTCCACCATGTCAACTCCATAGACATTTTTGAATACATGCTTCCTGATAGATGAAGGCATTGGGGTGAACATGTTGTAAACCCGTGGATGCTCATCATTTTGGCTGTATGCATTATCGAAACGCTTGCCGGCAATTTCAGAAACAAAAGCAGTTTTGTTATTTGGCTTTCTTTTCCTAGCATTTTCAATAAGTTCCTTAAACCCAGGAGAGTTGATCTCAGCCTTGAAGATGGAATTCAGGTTATAGGATTTGAGGATGCAGGGATGAACCGGGATGGATTCAATGCCAAGGCTGGTTAGTGCCTCTTCAAAGATAGGGGTGATCTTTGTCCTGGTTTTCTTGTTGAGGGAACCATCCTTGATATTGGGATTGAACAGCATCCTGTAGAGGCCGTGTTTGACCTTGTTGACAGGAATGGTGAAGTAGACGTATTCCTTGGGAGGAAGTATTGGCGCCAGTTCTCCGTTCTCCTGGACGAGAGGGAGGGCGTTCAACAAGTTCTCGGCATCTACTTGCTTCATGTCCTTTTTGAGCATTCCGATTTTCTCAGCCGTTTGATTGGCGTTAATGAGTTTGGAATTGTTGATGATGGTTTTTGTGACACGGGTGTTGGTTACACCCATCAATTTATTATTATTTTTAATAAACATTCTTCGTAGTATCCGAATGTTCTTTTTATTCCTAAGTGCTCTTTTATTATGGAAATATACATCCTCTAAAATACATTATAATAAGGATATAATGAAAATCTTATTGATTCATTCGTCCGTTCCCTGTATGGATGTTCGCAGGTAAAATGAGGAAAAGGAAACGGCCATTTGTCCCGGCGGATAAGCAGGACACGAGGAAGCTGACTGCGGAAGAACGGGAAAAACTCCGCAGGAAGGCGGTATTGCTCTATAAGAGGGAAAATCCTGTTCCGGCCATTGCAAGGAAACTGGGTATACGTCCTGCGACTGTCTATAGATGGATTAATAATTACCTGAACGAAGGTCCTGTCAAATACAGGGAGAATAAGAGGGGGAGGCGTCCTATCCCAAACAAATACACTCAAAAACCATGGAATGAATTTGTCAAGGAACTCAGGGAATATTGGGCAACCCAGGAGAAGAAGAAGCCGGGAGTCCCTGAAAATATATTACTATACAGGGGTAAAGAGTTCTTTGAATGGTGTTTCGGACTGACAGAAGGAACCAGGTACGTTTATTACTGCCAGATCAGGAGAAAGCTGGATGAACTGAAAATCCGCGAAAACGACTCGGTTACGCTACAGGACAGGGATTTTCTTCGGAGGCAATACTATGATCCGGGGCACCATCAAACCGGATGGATGAAGTACTGCATGTTCCTACTGGGAAGGCCGTTCAAATCCAACAGCAGGAACATCTGGTTCAAGGGAATTTAATTCTCAATGGATTTGAAGGCATGCAGACAATTTCCGGGTATCCGTCCGGTATTATAGCAAGGGGAGCATTCCGCTAATTCTTACAAATTATTCTGGATAATTATTCAGAATAAGCTGTTTGCTCTCTTCGGGGTATTTCCTGATGCACAAAAGACTATTTTTTGTAATATGCTGATAGCAATTTCATTATACAAAAAATGGTCTCATACAATGTATATATAAAATAAATGGAGAAGGAATTTTTTCCCGTATACCTGATACATGCCCAAGGGAATTTGCCCATAACGGAGCCTGGTCTATCCCATACGGATTTGGGAACATGTACTCCAAGACAGCTGTCTGCCAGTTTTTGAGCTCAATAGGAAGAATGGAGATATTTTAGTAATAAGGACATAGGACTTCATTTCTGATGAATAGATGAGTCCCGTCTAATTTGACCATGGCGGAGTCCGGATAGCCCCCGATGGAGTTGGGAATCCTTCTCCCAAGACAACTGTCCAGGGCATGTTTTTTACATAAAATGGATATGGAAAGAATGTGGAATACTCATGATCAATGGAATAGGAACAGCAGGTTCAAGTTATTCAAGGCATGGATCATGGAAATTGTTCCATAAAGAAGCCTGGATTGCCCTATATGGATTTGATGGGAATAGGCCAAGTGTGCCCACTGGGGGAAATTGAACCTGGATTCATTCCATTATTCAAATAACTCGCTGGGCATGTATTGCGTAATACAGTTTCAGGGAGACTGCCGGAAATCATCCATGTAAAATTGTCCCACTATGATTTTGGCGACAAAGATTCATTTCAAATACGGCAGTCCTTCCTATCCAAATGAACAAGATATCCAGTCCATTTACCTGTCAGGAGAAGGATTGGAAGGGTTTTATCCCAAGGAACAAGTTTACGACATGCTTGTTCAAGGAAAGATTATCAGGGGCAACATTTACCCCTATCCTGCATTGGAAGAAATGACGAGTTTCAAGGGAGAGAAGTATGTGCGTTCCATGCCTAACGAAAGCAAGCACGACAATCTGCTCAATTTGCCCCGCGTGTGATTTTGTTTATGCCGATTCTCGTTTCGATATAGACAAAAGGTTTTGTGTGTATTGTGCAATAGTCAAACAGGGCACTTCACATGCAGCCTCCGATTGGGAATCCGGTTAATCCAGATTGAGTGAATCAACGTATTCAGGCGTAAGTTTCCAATAGAGTTCCGCATCCTTTTTCCTGGTAGGCTTGTAGTAATGCTTCCGTATCATCTGGATGCTGTTGCCCATTTCATCGGCTACGCTGGCCATGTTTCCGAAACAGGTAACTTTATAGGTGCAGTAGCTGTGCCGGTATCCGTTCTGCTTGGCTTCAACGTATTCAGGGATTGTTCTCCTGAAGGCGTCATAGATGCGGTCGACATGTTTTTTGCATCGTCCGAAATCAAAGACAAGTCCGTTGGTATGTTCACATGTAAGAAGCCATTTTTTGGCAACGTTGGGGAGATGGACAATGCGTCTTCCGGTTTTTCCTCCTGACAGGTAAAAGTCTCCGTCTTCATCGGGATTGCTCAAATCCAGTTCCTCCCATGTAATGTATTCAAATTCGGACAACCTGACTCCGCAGAACATGGCGATGACCAGCGGAGCGAGCATTTTGTTTTGATGTACCTTCGTGTAATGGAGGATTTGGACGGCTTCATCGACTGTATAAATGCCGGGTTCAGGACGTACAGCCTTGGGGCATTTGATGTTGGTCATGTCGATTTCACACCATTTGAAGAACGAGATGACGGCTGCCCGGTAATGCTGGCGTGTCTTTTCTGCTATATCCAGACCATAGAGCCATTTTTCCACTTCATCCTTCTGGATGGTGCTGACGATTTTCTTTCCGAATACTTCCTTGAAGACATTGACTCTTGAGAGGGTGAGGCGGATGTTTTCCCTGTTGGATGCCGTCAGGAGCTTGTGCTTTTTCCATTCCTTGAAAAGATCCATGACTGTCCTGCTTTGCTTGGGATGGGCGACGAAGCTCATGTATCTTCTGATGAATTCAGCCAGGGAGATGGAAGGATTGGTTTTGTAGAACCGGTCGATCATAATTCTGTCTTCGGGATCGATGATTGTTTCTTCTACAAGTCCGGTTTGTGAAAGCTCCTCTTCAAGGATCCGGCATTTCTCAAGACCTTCCTTTCTGTCCTTGACCCTGCATTTGTTGTTCCTGGTGGAACCGTCAGGGTTGATGGTATTCCAGTAGACGCGGAACCTTCCGTCGTTCTCCTGAACCAGTCTGCATAATTTGAACTTCTTCGCTGCCATGTATGAGTTCATTATACCGTAGAAACGGAAGTTCGTACGCGGTAAAACTCAATAATGGTCAGTTATTTTTATCGTAAAATGAATCGGTTTTATTATCCGGCGATTCCAATTTTTGAAGCCGTAAAGGAGCAGGCCAACCAGAAGGAAATGGATAAGAACCAAATACCGATATTCTTCCAATTCAAGTCTCCTCCGTCAGCTCCTATGGCGTTTCCCCTACCCAGAAATTGATACAATCGGTATGCGTCTCCTATTTTGGTCAAACATCCCAACAGGAGATAAAATACGATGCTTTTCGATGAACCAGCCTTGCCCGGTTTGTCATCCGCATACCGATGAGTGGATAGCGTGTTTCCCTGATGGTCGCAAATGAAGAGGGCGTTTCCTTTGAGTATGGAGACGACCTCAGAAGAGAATCCCAAGAGTTTTCCTTGTTGAGTGAACAGGATTTGTCCTTCAGGAGATATTACGCGGACATGTGTTCCTTGCTGGTATGCAACTCCGATCATGAATCCATCATGTCATGAACCACGGGATTCGTAAGCGATAAAATACAATGACTGTCAATTATTTTGCCGTAATGATCAGTTATTTCCCTGGCTTGATAGGAGGAATATCCTGACAGAAAAAAGCTACATCCCTATTCAGTTTTTCTGCGATTTCGCAGATGGTATAAAATGTGATGTTGCGCTCTCCCCTTTCAATGCTGCCGTAGTAGCTTCTATCCAAATTGGTAACATGCGCAAATCCTTCCTGAGAGAATCCCTGGGCTTTTCTCTCGTTTCTGATCCTTTCTCCTAATTCCTTGAGTACATTTTGCTTGGACATTTATTCATTATCGCAGAAATGAGAAATTTATGTCCACGGTCTAAAATACCTCTTTACAGTTGTGGAGATACGCGATATTCAAACGCTATCACCTACTAACCAAGGAGAATGAACAACCCACATCAATTATGAAGTTACACCTGCCTACAGTACTGCTGGCGGCCGTGCTTGCCTGCATCTCGCAACCGCTCATCGCTACGGAAACAATCAACCTGAATACCCATAACTGGGATCAGTATGTCGGAGATTATGGAAATCCAGGATCTCCTCAATTTGATAACGTCAACCTAAGCCTTGACGGCAATTGGTCTGTTAATCTTGATAAATTTTACGGTCCATGCTGGGGATCAACGGATGACGGTTCCTATATGTTGACAGGACAAGGTACTATGGATTTCAAAAATGATTCCTTTATTATATGTGGAGGATCTTCCGATTGGCCTGATTCATATAATCCCCCTACTGGTAACGCCAAATATACCATCAGTTCTGGTATCGTTTTAAAAAATGTATCATTAGACGCACAGTTAGGGGCACAAGTGAAATTCAATGGTTCCCTCGAAACGAGCAACAAAGAATCTCCCTGCTCATTTTTTGTTGATTCTACTGTTGATGGCCCTTTATCTATCATTGATTTGAGAAACGCGACGATTAAGGATAACGACTTTGTTAATTTGGAATTTTGTCGAGGAATTATTATCAAAGATCAATATACTGTATCAGCTAACCATGGACTTAAGATTTGGAATGATACTTCATCTCAAGGAAGTGGAATTCTACAAGGGAATCTCATTCTTTCGGATGGCGGTGAGATAGCTCTATTTACATATGGTGGTCACAAATATTCTAACATAACTATAACTGGAACTTTATCTATTACAGGGAATACAACAGTTGATTTCCACTCTGTTTCTTCTCCGGAAGATGGTTTCACTAGCCCCGAGACGGGGACAATTGTATTTTACTGTAAAGATATTACTGGTGAAACTAGCCTTTTGAAGATTACTGAAAGTTATCGTGGAACCACCACAGTTTCCCGGAACATTAGTGACAAGAAATTCGTATCCATCGCCCAGATAGACGGACGTTATGCCCTGACGCTGGTTGACAATGGATACGATCCCGGGGAACCGGAACAACCAGGAACCATTATTACGGATGGTAAGGCTCCCGACACTCTTTCCAAGGATGTTGTCGTCTCTTTGAGTAATGGAGGAAACGTCGATGCGACGGAGGTTACCAGCGGACTCAACAATTCCTATGTCCATGGAATGGGAGGAAGCTTGGTGACCGGTGATTCACAAACATTTACCATGGCAGGATCAGACACCCTCGGATTCAGCATTGTTGGAGAAAATGGAAATGCAGGCGCAGACATTCAGGTCGGTCAGGTTGGAGGAAACATTACCGATGCCGCCATTGTTTTGACCGGAGGCAAATACGAATCCAAACAGGTCAATGTTCAGAGCGGTCTTCTGGAAATTGCTCAAAACACTGTGCTTGGAACGACTGATTCCATGCTGACCGTTGGAGTTTCCAATGGTTCAGGAAATACTGTCGCCGCTTCCGTCAACAACAGGGGAACAATCAACAATGATGTTACTATCAATTCAGGCGCATCCCTGGACAACAGGAATACCGTCAATGGAAATGTTCTGGTCAATGGATCATCCATTCTGAGCAACAATGGGACAGTAAAGGGAGAAGTGACAATTGCGGAAAACGGTTCTGTCAATGGCAGCGGTACATTCGCCTCGACCATTCTCCAATCCAACGCTCTGCTCTATGTCGGCAATAGTCCGGGATTCCAGCAGCACAATGATCTGACTTTGGATAATGGTTCAAGGCTTGGTTTCTACTTGGACGGGATTACTGCCGCTACCTTGGCGAACCATGGTTCAGGCACCTATTCCAATCTTTCCGTGACTAACATACTGAATTTGAATGGAACAGTGAATACCGAAGTAGAAGTTGGTCTTGGCATTTTGGCCGCAGGAACGGAAGCGTTTACTCTGGATCTTATCCAAACGGAAGGAACAGTTTCCGGGAACGGCGATTTTGTCCTTTCCCTGGATGATAAAAACCATCTACTGAAGGAAGGAAGCCTGCTCTGGAATGCGTCTACAGGGACATTGAGTTTTATTGGACAAGTGGACGAAGCTGTAGCTGCCGCTCTGGTCGGAAAGGACGGATCCAATATCGCCAATTCCTTGTGGTCGAGTACAAGCGTCGTCAAGAACTTCGGTCAAACGGCTGTTTCTCAATTCAAGGTCACCCAACCGGGAGATTCCAATGTATGGGTAAGCGGTTTGGGTGATTTCGTTACCATGAACTCCACCTCTCATGCAGACGGCTTCCAGTACAACGGAGGCGGGTATGCGACAGGGATTGACTACGCCTGGACGAAGAAATTCCGCGCCGGCATTGCCTTCGGTCAAACATTCGGAACGTTCAAATCCGACGACAACCAGGCATCCGTCAAGCAGGACAGTATCATGACCGGCCTGTACGCCAATTATCTGGAATCCATCAATGATAATCAAAACCTGGGATTGAGCGGATATTTCGCCTATGGTTCCGTGGAAAACAAGGCAAACACCCTTGTCGGTAATTCCTCATACCTTCCCGGTCATGCAAAATGGAACGACGACGTGTTCACATTCGGACTTAAAGCCGACTGGAACATCAAAGTCACTGACAAGACCACATTGACGCCGTTCATTGGAATTGATTACGTCCATGGATCGCAGGAAAGCTTCACGGAAACATATTCCAACGGCAGCCGCCAATACAGGGACGGTAATATGCAGGTATGGAGTGTTCCGGTAGGCATCACGGTTAAAAAGGAAGTATCGGTCGGAGGAGGACAGCTTCTTCTTCCCGAACTGACAGTCGCCTATGTCGGTGATGTATCCAGAACAAATCCTTCGGTCAAATCCACCATTTACGGCATCGACAACAAGCACGCAGGAAGCAATCCGGGCAGAAGCGCCTTCATGATGAATGCAGGAACCAACTGGATCATCAACCAGAACTGGAGCGTAGGAGCATTTTACACGCTGGAAGCCAGAAGCAGCCAGGTGAATCAATCAGCCTCACTTTCGGCAAGATACAGCTTCTAACGAGTTCAGAAAAGAGGTCTATAAGGGAATAAATAACGAATCTCCTACGAACTTTGGAGATTCTTTGACAGTAGAAACTCAAAATCGAATACGATTATGGAAAACAGCAAAGTCTTAACGCCGGAAGAAGATGAAGAACTCAAGGAACTTCAATTGAAAGGAATCAAACTGGCCCAGCAGACGAAAAGCGCCTCTAACAGCTCTTGGATAAAATCGCTTCTGCTCAATCAAAGAAGACCGAGTTATAGAACAACACTCATCTGACGTCGCGTTGATTCGTCACAATGCCACACACGAGGTGACTCAGTACGACATCAGTTTTTCGACTTTAATAAAACACATAAACAATAAATGACTATGAAAACTATCGCTATTTTATTATTCGCAGGAAGTATCTCTCATGCTGACATAGTAACCATTTATAGCCCAGGCGCAGACGATTATACTCCAGTTAGTCCTCCTTCGTATGTTATATGTACTTCTTTTGATTTTACTCTTAACAACTCGACTTGGTTGACAACTTCTGAAACATTGCCAGATTCAGTACTTTTACAGAATCTTACCATTTACGGAAGACAAGTTGATAAAGGTTTTTCTGGAGGTTTAGGTATTGCTATTTTTCAAAAAAATCAAACATCCACATGGGATCTTGTAGGCAAATCATCTTGGAATAATGCTCCTTATGGACCAGGAACTCTGGTAGGTTCAAATCCATTCGATTTTGAAGATCTTAAACTAAGTACTAATGTTACGTATACGGCAGTCTTCTATGGAAAGAACAGTACCTTCAACTATCTTAAAGAGGGAAGTACAATCACCAGCCTGGAAGGCACAACAAGTTCTATAATAGAATGGGCAGATACACCAATTGCGGCACCAGCTATTGGTGTTACGAGTACTAATTCGCATGAGAATATCTATAAGGAAAATGGAACTCTTTATGATGAAACAGATAAGGTTCTTATGCCTGGTTATGAGGATTATGGGATATATATATCAGGACTAGACCGTTTGACGCCAGTTATCTCATTTACACTCGAAACTCTACCTAACGTACCAGAACCGACTACATCATCACTCAGCCTCTTAGGTCTCGCAACTCTTATGATGCATCGTCGTAGAGTTTAATCACTCAATCAAACATTCCTTCAAAGAAACAAGGTGAGATCTGTCTATAGGTCTCACTTTGTCCTATCTTATCATACCCATACCATCTACCGTATACCCTACCTCATTCCATACACTACCCCCATCAAATCAAAAGTGCGCCCCAATTATCAGTCTATCTCTGTCTAGTCTCAACATATACAAAGAGGCTTTCATATGAAGGGGAGACTTTCCCAAACGCTCCAAAAATTGTTTTTCTAAAAAATGAAATTCTTTTTCTGCATTAGGAAATGTTTCAATGGGAGAAATGAAGAGAGCCCGCCCCCCCCGGCGTCTAGGAAAAATGATTTTTTTTCACCTGTTACCCCCCCTTCCACTTACTTTTTCTATTGAATGAGACCGGATGAAGCCTGCTTTGTATGCCTGTCTCTTATACACATCTCCGAGCCCACGAGACGTAGAGGAATCTCG
>ENA-OZFC01001344-OZFC01001344.1-human-gut-metagenome-genome-assembly--contig:-NODE-1344-length-12064-cov-4.521859_pt1 | contig 12064 bp, 8 predicted proteins | sample MGYA00245076_ERZ653625 | MGnify/ENA primary metagenome ERZ653625 (study PRJEB26926, sample SAMN06165169) | human gut metagenome | biome: ENVO:00009003; feature: ENVO:2100002; material: ENVO:00002003... | reverse complement strand
CGAGATTCCTCTACGTCTCGTGGGCTCGGAGATGTGTATAAGAGACAGATACATGCGTCAGCTGTATCTGGTCGAACTCCTCGCAAACAACAGCTGTTGTCTGCGAGAAGGCTGGCCCTGCGGCTACGCTTGCCATGAGTGATAGGATTAAACGATATGCTTTCATGTCTTTCCTGCTATATAAGCCCATTATTTCGCCAAAAGATCGGACAGTTGACGGATGATAAGGTTACCCTTACGTACATCCGCCGAGATCTTGTTCTCATCGAACTCTTTCTCTTTCGGGAAGATAGACAAATGTTGGTCTAGCTGCTTCAATAAGCCTTGGGCTTGAGCGTTACCCGATTGGGCGGTCAGTTCCCGTAAGATACGGACCTTCTCGAAATCCACGATACCTTCTCTCATCTTCTCGAAGCGGATGCAACTTTTGCCTCCCGGATATACCATGTAGCAATCGCCTGCTGCCCAAGAGCCATGACGTGCGTCGCGATCGGCATCTTCCGGCCAAGCGTCGTAAGCCCATCGCAAGAAGCCGTCGTACCCATACGCCATTACATACCAACTGATCCAACGTCCCTCGATAGGAGGTGAGAACACGAAGTTGTTCGGGATCGGCGGGTTACAGCATACGTATACGGTGGACGTGCGTCCGGTGGCGGCCCGTGCCTTTTGCTCGGCGATGGTAGGTTCCTCTCCGTAAAGGAAAGAATAATCGTCCAGTAGTCCGTCCAATTCCTTATGCCAATTGCCGGCGTAAGTGATCTTCCAGCATTTATCATGGTTGCGCACGACATTGATAGCCGCTAAGGTCTCTTCCATCGGATTCTCGTTGATTCCGATATAGGTGATGTCCAACCAGCTTTTAGCTTCCATGTGGAACTTGAAATCCGTGAGGAAGATATTCCACATCTTCTTGAATTCCTCTGAGCTTGGCGCCCAGTTGATATAAGAATAATCGCCCGTAGCCTCGTCCTTATAGCGGTGACGGAATCCCCAAGGAATCGGGGTATAGAGGGTGATTGCCTCGTCGATGCCACATTCCATTGCTAATTCTACGTACTCGTCGAAGATCTTGTAGTCGAAGGCCCATGTGCCGTCCGCTTTCTTGATCCACTCGATCATACCCCCCTCGATCATATAGGAGTTATCGGACCAAGGAGAATGTACTCCATAAGTCGTGATGTAGGTACCACCCGCATCGGCATAATGCTTCAAATGCTGCTTGAGAAGCATTTTATGTTCTGGTGACCACGGTTCCACGTGATTGTACCATGCCACGGCCCACGGGTTCTGCCATAGGTCCAGACGGTATTTCCAGTCTTTCGGATAGGGGAGCAACTGGTTTTGCACCACGATCTCCAGATTCAATAGTTGAGGAGCCTTGCCTTTCGCCCGCACCTCCACCTGTCCTTTATACGTGCCGGGAGCAGTTCCTCTCGGCACATCCACCATCATCCATACCGGACGGGTGGTTTGGGAAGGGAGATCGAAGCGGTCCAGCGTCTCGAAACGGTCTGGCATCAAGAAGCCGGATTTGTAGGGAGATTCCCCGCAGATGGCTTTTTTCTCGGCATACGGATAATTGGACAATACGTAACGCACCAACTCGAAGGTAATCCGGTCTTTTGGGATGATGTTTCCCTCGGCGCTCCTCAAGTCCTGCGTAGAGACACGTACTTGTTCCAACGCTTCTGACGACCATACCAATATCTGGGCATTCGCTCTTTCCCCCCTCCAAACGGTCGTAGAGTAGGAAGATGATAAATCGTTGTCATGGTTTACGGGTACTTCCTTCCGGAAATAAAGCCGGTCGGTCGATCCGAAGGCGGAATGGATACCCGCCTGATTGCTCCAAGCGGGTTCATTCACGCAAAAATCAAATGTTAACTCCGGGTCATAGTGATGACTCCGTACAGGGACAAACGTGGAATCCATCTGCCCCGGATACACTTGGCCTAGACTGATATGAGAATAAATAAAAAAACTAGCTACCGCTAAAAAGTATTTCTTCATGCTATAAAAATTTAAGATAATTCATATTTAAATGGGATTCCCCTCCCAGATAGGTAGGCCCTCCCTTCTCGTATAGGTAGGGCCTACCCTCATATATATAGTCGCTTATTCTTGGAAAAACCCTTACCAGCCCGGATTCTGTTCCAAGGTTCCTTTCGACAATTGTACCTGTTGCAAAGGTATCGGTGACAGCCAATGTTTCGGTGTCTGGAACTTGCGGGCGGACGCGGGTTGGGCGATGATAAAGCCTTCGCTATCCACCTGTATATCCTGCCCGATCACCAACTCCGGGAATTTCTGTTGATACTCCGTACCCACGAATTTCACGCCACGGATCGCAAGGGGAAGAACTGTTTCCGCCGTGCCCCAACGACGTAGGTCGTCCCGGCGGTATCCTTCGAATGCCAGTTCTACGGTTCTCTCACGCCGAATCTCTTCCAGCATATTCAGTCCGTTCGTAGCTACAAACGCATTGGTCAAGCGAGGCATATTCGCCCGGTTTCGCAGGTCATTAATGGTCAGATCTAATTGCTCGTCCGTGATCTGTCCGTTCTTCTCGTATAAAGCCTCGGCCAAGATTAATAGGACCTCTCCGTAACGGAATTCCTTGAAATCGTATTCCCCAATGAATTGTACGGCATCCAGCGTTTCATCCATAAACTTGCGGATCATGTATCCGGTCCGGGTGGAATTGTTACCGATGAATCCCGGCTCTACGGTTGCCCATCCGCCCCCTTCCGAGAAGATCTCGCTACCGGGTACGACAAACGTTTGCGCCATTCGGGAATCCCGGTTCTCAAATTCGCTTGTCTGGGTTTGGAATCCTTTGAACAACTTGGATTTATCGATAGGTAAACCATCGGTACAAAGGTATACGTCCGCAAGGTTCTTTGTCGGTACCATGGCTCCTAATAATAGTTCCCGGGTCCAGTTATGAGTCGCTCTCAATTTGTAATACCGTCTAGCCAACAAGACTTCCTTGCTGTCGTCGCCTTCTAGGATATGAAGATATTTGTAACTGAGTTCTCCTTTCTCGCGATATAGTTCATACTCCTTGGAATCGACAATGGCTTGGGCCGCTTGGATAGCTAGGTTGAGGTATTTGCCTGCGTCTGCCATCCCGTGGTATTTTTGCCAAGTACCTTCGAATAAGGCTGCACGGGCCTTGAGAGCTAATGCCGCCCCTTGCGTGGTACGTCCTAATTCCTCAGCGGTCAGTCCGCTTTGCTTCGGAAGGAGAGGAATGGCCTTATCCAAGTCCTCGATAATAAAATCGATGATCTCCTGTTGGCTGGAACGAGGTGTGTAAAGTTCCTCCGAGGAGGTATTTAACGGGATGTCTATCTTAGGCACTCCTCCATAAGTTTTCACCAATTTCCAATAGTTGTAGGCACGGAAGAAATGCGCTTCTGCTTTCCAACGTCCGATCTCTTCGTCCGACAAACCGGATTCCTCCGCTTTCTTAAGCAAATAAGAGGTAGATTGGACAAATTTCCATGGGTTGTCCCAATCATCCGAGTTGACCGGGGCCAGATAGGAACCGTCGCTGACATCGTTCGTGCCGGAACCAAAGGCGATATCCGAGTTCATGTCTATATATTGGGAGACCTCTTGGAGCCCAAAATAGAAATCGTTGGCGGCCAATTCAAAGTCGGCCGGCTTTTGCCAGAATACAGCGTCCGACACTTGATCCATTGGCATTTTATCCAGCTCACAACTGAATAGTCCTAAGGTGGCGGATAACGTGATAATTATATTGAATCGTTTCATAATATTCGTTTTATTAAATAGAAAACCTTAGAAAGTCAAGTCGATACCAAATGAGTAGTAACGTTGGAACGGATAGTTGAAACCTCCGGTGTCAGACTCTGGGTCCCAACCGCCTTTTACCTCGTGTATCTCGAATAAGTCTTGTCCGCTTACATAAAAACGGGTCCGCTCGATACCGATCTTCTGCAATAAGCTTTTCGGCAGGGTATATCCGATCTGGATGTTCTTTAGGCGTACGTAAGCGGCGTTGATCTTTTGCATCGTAGACGCTTGGTAGTTCCAATGCCTGATATCGCCGTGGGTCAGACGAGGATAATATGCGTCTTGACGATCCTCATTCCAGGTTTGCCCGTAATAGAACTGAGGCGGATATCTCCACCAGTCGCTCCAAGGCATGGAGAACTCACCTTCACGGAACAAGGTACGTTTAGCGACTCCTTGGAAGAATACGCTGATATCAAAGTTGTTCCATTTGGCACCCAAGTTTAATCCGAATGTATATCGGGGAGTGGTTGAGCCGACATACTTAGCGTCGCCGTCGTCCCCTTCCTTATCACCGTAAGTGGAGATTTTCCCATCGCCGTTCAGATCCTTGAATTTGGCATCTCCGATACCGATATTAGAGGGTACGCCTTCCAGCTTCTTGTAAGCGTCTAGATCCGCTTGGTCCTTGACTACACCATCATATACATAGGCAAAATACGAGTTGATGGGATATCCTTCTCTCGTCTTATTCAAGCCTAGCTCATAAGTGTCCGAGCCTCCGTATTCCACGAGTTTGTTTTTAGCGTCGCTCAATTGGAATTGTGCGGAGTATTCTACATTACCGATTTTGTCCGTCCAGTTTAAGGTAAGCTCGAAGCCATTCGTACGCAATTTGCCCGAGTTCGTATCCGGGGGAGTTGCCCCTAGCATACTGGGATAAGTTACGGGGATCAACATATTATTGTTCATCTTCACGAAGTAGTCGAAAGAGAATCCTAAGCGGGAGTCTAAGAAAGCGGCATCAACACCTGCGTTGATATTCTCCAAGATTTCCCATGTGCGATTTACGCCGGCTAAGACATCCAGCCCCATCGCTTGTGTTTGTGAACCGCTACCGAAAGGATAGGTCAATTTAGTTCCCCAACCGTCGTCCCTGAATTTTAGTAACTGGATGTAATCGTATAGACGAATACCTTCTTGATTACCTGTTTGTCCGTAAGAAGCTCTTAGTTTCAATTCGTTGAATACCTTAGAGCTCTTTAGGAATTCCTCTTGAGAGATACGCCAGCTAGCGGATACGCCGGGGAACATTCTCCAACGGTTACCCGGGGCGAAGCGGGAGGAACCATCGTAACGGAAGTTTGTCTCCAAGATATACTTATTCTTGAAGCTGTATCCGATACGGGCGAAAGCCGAGCTTGTCGCCCAATGTTCAGCTTTGGCGTCGTTCTTCATATTTCCGGTGCCACCAAGGTTGAGTTCCCATAATTCGTCTGTGATGAAATTATCTCGGCGTGCCATGAACATACGGACCTCTTCCGCCTCATAAGCCATACCTAACATGGCATCTAAATGATGATCCAGTCCGAAGTTCTTATTATAATTCAGGTAAGCCGTATAATTTTGATAGATGGTTTCCTCTGTCGTACGATCTACAGCGGATTGTTCGGGACTACCTGCTCCCGTATAATAATTGATGTCACCGTCCCATGTATAGAGCGGGATGGCTTTCGCTATATCCTCGTTATTCTTGTTTTTGTAGTTTAAGCCCACTTGAGCGTTAAACACGAGTCCGTCCGTGATATCGGCGATCAATCTGAAGTTACCGTTCATCTCCCGGGTATTGAACGTGGCGGTCTCGCTTTCCTTGGCCAGCGCTATCGCGTTGCTCCAGCCTCCTTGCGTGAAGAACTCTCCGTTGGCGTTATAGATCGGGAAGTTCGGCATATCAAACATCGCCTCGCCGATCACCCAAGCGCCATTACTTCCTATGTCCGTACGTTTCTGGTTATCCAAAGATACCTTTGTCTCTAATTTTAGCCACTTTGCTAATCGATAATCATAATTCATACGCAGATTGTATTTGGTATTATTATCGTCTGCGTATTTTACCACGCCAAATTGTTTGCTGTAGCCGGCGGATAGGTAATAGTTAGACTTCTCGCCTCCACCGGAGATTGTTAGGTTATGGCGATGTTGTACGCCATTGGTCAGCAACTCGTCCATCCAGTCCGTGTTCGTGAAAAAGAGCTTCCAGCCGGGTTGGGTGGGATGGTCGATAGGGTTCGGATCGTTCGCTAAGATGCGATCCAGAAGCTCTTGGGTATAGAGTGGGGCGGCACCGTTGTGTATGTTCGCCTCGTTATCCATAATCGCCATCTCATAATTTGTCGGGGCTTTCATGATTCCGGTCATTTTCGTGATCGCCAAGTTCCCGTTGTAAGTAAGTTTCGGTACTCCGCTCTTTCCTTTCTTAGTCGTGATTAATACAACACCTCCGGCGGCACGGGAACCATATATGGAGGCTGAGGCATCTTTCAATACCGAGATAGCCTCGATATCCTGCGGGTTGATCATATTCATATCCCCGGGGATTCCGTCGACCAAGACTAGCGGTGTATTCCCTCCGTTTGTGGAGGAGGCGCCACGCACGTTCAAGTCGAATTCCTCGTTACCCGGTTGCCCGGATGTCCGCTGAACGACCATACCGGGAATTTCTCCTTGCAAGGCGGACAGGACATTTGTAACCGGCTTAGAGTCGATTACCTCGGAGGATATTTTCGAGATCGCTCCGGAAAGATTGCTTCGTTTCTGTGTTCCGTAACCAATCACGACTACCTCGTCAAGCTTCTGGGCGTCTTCCTTTAGCTGGATATTAAGGGTCTTGTTGTTGCCTACGGCCACTTCTTCCGATAAATAGCCGATGTAAGATATGAGCAGGATCGATTTACCGTTCGCTTCGATGCTATACTCACCGTTCAGGTCGGTAACTGTCCCTTTGGACGTACCTTTTACCACGACGTTCGCCCCGATGATCGGTTCGCCCCGTTCATCTGTAATGATACCGGTCACTTTCCGGTCTTGTGTCACTGGAACGGAGGCGTTGCCCGCGTTTCCGAGACTGACGGCTATCGTGTTATTCTCTCGCTTAAAATAAAGATTGGCTTGCCGGGTGATCTCGTTCAATACGCTGTTGATGGGAGCGTTCTTGAACTTTAGGTTAACTTGTACGTTCCGGTTCGCTATGGCTTCTCCATAGAAAAACTTTAATCCTGTCTGCTTCGACAAATCATCGAAGACTTTTTGTATGGGTTGGTTTTTTACTTGAATCGTTATTCTTTCTTTTTGATTTTCTTGGGCTTGCAGAGGCTTAGGGGAGCTTAACGCTAAAAAAACTAAAATAATAGAACAACACATCCAATTATACCTAGTAATAGTTGGAAAGTTCATAATTTTGTATGTTTAAAGGTTGTTTTTATACACTTTTAAAAACGGTCCGATTTATGTAATCTCCAAGGGGGTCCAATCCAAGGGTGTACATATCGGGAAAGATAAAGGGAGATCGAAGGTCAGAGGTCGGTTTCCCTTTTTTATGTGGCTATGCTTAGGTCGTATCTTTCATGGGCAAATCGATTTTAAGGTTAATGACTCGTTTTATATAACACGATCCGGTTTCCTTCCGTCCGGTATCGGATGCCGGTTGAATATTGAATCGCGTTCAGTACGGCTTCTAGACTTTTATTGTCGTGCTCGCCATAGATGTAATCGTCGAATACGCTATTCGGATCGAGTACGATCGCTTGATTATACATCCGTTCCAGATCATGTACAACGCTACTGATAGGTGTCCGGTTGAAATAAAGGCCGCCTTGCAACCATGCCGTTACTTTTTGGACGTCCTCGTTCTTTTTAAGGATCTCTCCATTCGCGTTATTCACGATTACTTGCTCGTTCGGTAATAGGCGCATTACGCTTTCGGGCATATCCACCTCAACTTTTCCGGTCCGAACGCTGACGGCCATCAACTCATCCTCTTGATAGGCTTTTACGTTGAAAGAGGTTCCGAGCACTTTTACGTCGGCTTGTCGGGTACGGACGATGAAGGGCTTGCCCTCGTCTCTCATGACATTGAAAAAAGCTTCTCCTTCCATTTCTACCAAACGGATGTCAGAGGTAAATTCCGTTGGGTATCGCATGACGGTACCGGCGTTTAGATGAACGACCGTGCCATCGGGAAGGGTGACTTGCTTATGTTCGCCATGATTGACGCTTATTTCCGTTAGGAGATGGTCGCTGGCAGATGTATGCTGCTTCGCTGAATGATTTAGGTATAGTTTCGCTCCGAATCCGATGGAAACGATAATCGCTATGCTCGCCGCATACTTGATGAAAGTGGATAGGGAGATTCTTCTTTCTCTTTTACGTGTCTTATCCAACAGGTCTTGCGCCTCCTTCTTATAAAGCAGATGATTATGGGAATCGGATTGAGGTAAGTCCTGCGCTTCGCTCCAGACCCGGTCCATTTCGCTTTCTAATTCTACTCGCTCCGTTATGGATGAGGCTAACTTCCGCAAGGTCTCTATATCGTTCCGTGTATAGAGTCCATTTACGTATCGGATTAATAAATCGCTTATATGTTTGTTTTTTTCTTCCATTATTTCTCGTGCTATATTAATAGTACAAAGAAGTCCGGGAGAACTGGGATATCATTAACTTTTATTAGTATATGATTTTATTATCTTCGCGAAACGATATGTGATGCTAAATGAAAGAGAGACAAATTATAAAGTCGTTGAAAGAAGGAGATAGGGAGGCTTTTTCGATGTTGTATAAACAATATTGGGAAAAGGTTTATCATTTCTGCGGGCTTTATTTGAATAATCGGGATGTGGCCGAGGATGTGGTACAAGAGGTGTTTATCAAGGTCTGGGAGTCGAGGGAATTCATCCGGGAGGATGATAACTTCAAGGGGCTTCTGTTTATCATCACCCGTAACTTGATCTTTAATCAGCACCGGAAGAACGTGAACGAGGACTTTTATAAAATGACGGTCTTGTCCGCTATGGAGACCTCCTACGACTTAGAGGAAGAGATCACCGCCTATAACTTGGGGGAGTATATCGATCATTTGATAGAGGAATTGCCGGAAAGACGCCGGGTTATCTTTAATCTAAGCCGGAAGGAGCATAAAAGCTATAAAGAGATAGCCTTCCAACTCAATATTTCCGAGAAGACCGTTGAGAACCAAATCAGCGAAGCCTTGAAGTTCTTGAAGAAAAATATCATGTTACTTATCTGGTTTATCTAGCGCTTTCCTAGGTCACGTATTTATAGAGTCCGGAAGTGCCACTTTCGTCCTAAGTTTTAGTTTTGCTCGTCTTCTTTTTCAGGCAGCACATAAATCCGGTGTGTTCGATATCCTACGCTGGCTATTACGTTATCCTTGATAAATTGCTTGATATCCTCGCTCGCACGGTAGCGGGTACAATTGTTCAAGCCGGCGTAATCGGTGAGATTTATATATGAGTTTCTTTCTAGATAAGATAACATCTTAGTCTTCCTTCCCTCGATTCCCGTTTTGGGCAGATTTTCCCGTTAAACCAAGATGGGGGCGTTCTTTTTTACCATCTCCTTCAGTCGGGGAGAGCAGCGGAAGTTAACGCCGTGTATGCTAGCGCTTGATTTAGTATTTCCTTTCTGGTCCGTTACTTCTTTGCTTTTTACCGATGGCGAGAAATGTCCCAATCCTTCCAGTTCCACGCTGTACCCATAGGATAATTCCCTGCCGATATAGGAAGTAAGCGCCTCCAATACACCTTTTATGTCGGCGGAGGTGACGGATGAGCATTCGGAAATATACTCACATATATCGTTCATACGTTTGGTATCTCTGGTGATGACTCGTGCGCAGGATGTTGGCCCGCGTTGTTCATTGCCCGGTGTATTATAAATACTGACTTGGATGCCACTTCTTGGTTTTCCCATGATTTTCTCGTTATTTAAATGGATAATGTATAGGATGCCTCGGAGATTTAACGTTTATCTCTTTGGCGTTTCTATTTGATGAAATCGGTTGCCGACGCCCTCGGCAATGCTGCTGACGCTGTCGGAAATATTGCTGACGGCGTCGGAAATACTGCCGACACCGTCGGCGACCAATTTCATTAAATACAAAGGACGGAAATATAAGGATGGAAAGCAAGGAAGATACTGATAAAATACAATTTCGTAAAGATAATTTTAAAGAGTTCCTATAAGTAATGGACATTTAATTGTACTTGAGGCTTTAGGCATGATTATTTTTCAATCGTATTTGGGTATCTTATCTGAATTTGATTAACCTAAGCGAATTTTTTATCTTCCAATAGGGGGGAGGGAGTCGTGGCGTGTATTTATAAATAGAACAAGAATAATAAACATGAGCGAAGATACGAGAACGATATTGAAGAAGTTGATGCGAGATGCTCTGGATGAGAAAGATCGGCAACGTTTGCTGTGTGACCCAAAAGTGGAAGAGCGTATGCGTTCCCAATGGGACGAGGCTGCGGATCGCGTGAATCCCATGGTGGGGAATCGCATGTGGGAACGAATCATAGCCCGGACAGTGGCGACAAACGGTGTCCGTAAACTCTGGGTCTATAAGATTACGGCGATAGCCGCCTCCATATTGCTACTTTTAGGTGTAGGAAGCGTAGTTTATTGGTCTCATACGAAAGAAGATCAATATATATATGTAATGGCCTCCGGTGTCCGTTGCATAGAGTCGGTTTCCTTATCGGACGGTACGACCGTGAGAATGGGGCCGAATAGCCAATTGATCTACCCAAAGAGTTTCGATGGCAAGACCCGTGATGTAGAATTAAAAGGGCAAGCCTTCTTCGACGTAGCGAAAGATCGGGAAAGACCATTTACCGTGCATACCAAGAACATGGATGTAACGGCCTTGGGTACGGCCTTCGAGGTTTTCAATTATGATTCCGAGAGCAAGTTGGAGACGATCCTGTTAAACGGTAAGGTGAAGATTGGCTTGGGAGGTCCCAATGTGAAGAACAGGCGTGAGGTGATATTGAATCCGAACGAGATGTTGGTTTTCGACAAACAAGCGAATACCGTTAGAGTTAAGACGGTTAATGCCGAGGAGTATTCGGGTTGGCGTAACGGTGTCCTCAGTTTTGAGAACGAACGCTTGAGCATGATCCTTACCCGTCTGGAGCCTTGGTTCGGGCGGAAGATAAAGTGCCCGAAGGAGATAGCGGAGAAATATCGGTTTACGTTTAAGGTACGGGATGAGTCCTTGGAGCGAATCCTATTTATGCTGAGCAATACGTCGCCCATTAAATACAGAGAGAAAGACAATGAATATGAACTATATATAAAGGGAGATAAATGAGTGTCTAACGTTAAATTCTAAGAGATATGCTTGTTAACAGTTCTTAAGTCTAATAAAAAACAGGAGGACAAACTAAGTTTCTCCTCCTGAGCAAATGTTCTTGACGGCAGGCGTTAGGAGTTGAGAGGCCGACACACCTGCTAATTTATTCATCAGAAACATTACAAAGTTATGAAAAAAATCAGAAAAGTAAACCGAGTCATGAAGATAAGTGCGTTGTTATCCTTGGCTTTCGCATGCACTGTATCCGCTTCTACCTATGGACAGAATTATAAGCTTTCCATGAATAAACAGGATTGCAGTATATCGGAAGTGCTAAAAGAAATAGAGAAAAATAGTGAGTACACGTTCTTCTTGAATGATAATCAAGTAAATGTAAATAGGAAAACGAGTGTAAAAGCAAATAATGCTTCGTTAGAGGAGGTCTTAGAGCAAGCCTTGAAAAATACGGGATACCAATATGAGATTGTAGACCGGCAGATTATAATTAAGTCAAAGAGTGTTTCAAGTGTCTCACATCCGAATGCCTTATTCCAGTCTTCGCCACGAAAGATTACCGGGCAAGTAAAAGATGCCTTGGGAGAACCTATTATCGGGGCGAATGTTGTCGTTAAAGGAACTACGAACGGAACGATTACGGATATCGATGGAAACTTCAGTCTGGAAGTACCGGACAATGCGATCTTGGTAGTTTCTTATATCGGTTATACGGATCGTACGGTCGAGGTTGGTAATTCTTCGAAAGTAATGGTTAGCCTGTCCGAGGATACCCAGAAGTTGGATGAGGTTGTGGTCGTAGGTTACGGAACGCAGAAGAAAGTGAATTTAACGGGAGCGATCTCCTCTTTGGATGCGGAGACGTTGGAGAATCGCCCGATCACCAACTCGACCCAAGCGTTGCAAGGT
>ENA-OZFC01001328-OZFC01001328.1-human-gut-metagenome-genome-assembly--contig:-NODE-1328-length-12177-cov-5.149893_pt1 | contig 12177 bp, 10 predicted proteins | sample MGYA00245076_ERZ653625 | MGnify/ENA primary metagenome ERZ653625 (study PRJEB26926, sample SAMN06165169) | human gut metagenome | biome: ENVO:00009003; feature: ENVO:2100002; material: ENVO:00002003... | reverse complement strand
GCCTTATCGTCGGCAGCGTCAGATGTGTATAAGAGACAGAGATTGACCTTCCAAGTGCAGATCCAGATCGTGTAAAAGCCGAAATTGAGGACATCATTGGATTAGACACAGAGAATGCTCCTTTAATATCCGCTAAATTGGGGTTAAATATTGAGGATGTTTTGGAACAGATCGTTGCACAGATTCCTGCTCCAAGTGGAGATATAAATGCACCATTGAAAGCATTGATTTTTGATTCATTATATGATGCCTATAAAGGTGTTATTGTATTTTGCCGTGTGTTTGATGGACGGGTGAAAAAAGGAACAAAGATGCGGATGATTGCCACACAGGCAGAAGCAGAAGTAGTAGAAGTGGGAACATTTGGTGCTGGACAATTTATTCCATGTGAAGAATTGACGGCAGGTATGGTAGGTTATGTGACCGCTAGTCTTAAAAATGTAAAAGATACCAGAGTTGGTGATACGATTACAGATGCAGAACGTCCATGTGAAGAGGCACTTCCAGGTTATAAAAAAGTAAATCCTATGGTATATTGCGGATTGTATCCTGCGGATGGCTCAAAATATCCGGATTTGCGTGATGCATTGGAAAAATTACAATTAAATGATGCCTCATTGCAGTATGAACCTGAGACATCGATTGCATTGGGCTTTGGATTCCGTTGCGGATTTTTAGGGTTATTACATTTGGAAATTATACAAGAGCGTTTAGAGAGAGAGTACAATTTGGATATTGTAACAACCGCACCAAGTGTAATTTATAAGGTGTATAAGACCGATGGAGAAATGATAGAAATTACAAATCCATCCAATTTACCAGACCCATCTGAAATTGACCATATGGAAGAGCCTATTGTATCGGCAGAAATTATGGTTACAACAGAATTTGTTGGTCCAATCATGAATTTATGTCAGGAGAGAAGAGGTGTTTACCTTGGAATGGAATATATTGAGACGACAAGAGCGTTATTAAAGTATGATTTACCATTGAATGAGATTATTTATGATTTCTTTGATGCCTTAAAATCCCGCTCCAGAGGATATGCTTCGTTTGATTATGATATGAAAGGATATGTACCTTCTGAATTGGTAAAACTTGATATCCTTGTAAATAAAGAAGAAGTAGATGCGTTATCCTTTATTGTTCATGCAGATACAGCATATGAGAGAGGCCGTAAGATGTGTGAAAAATTAAAAACAGAAATACCAAGACATTTATTTGAAATACCAATTCAGGCAGCAATTGGCGGTAAAGTTATTGCTAGAGAGACTGTAAGAGCCATGCGCAAGGATGTATTGGCGAAATGTTATGGTGGAGATATTTCTCGAAAGAAAAAGCTTCTTGAAAAACAGAAAGAAGGAAAGAAACGTATGCGTCAGGTTGGAAACGTAGAAATTCCACAGCAGGCATTTATGAGTGTATTAAAATTGGATGACGAATAAATAGGATACTAGGGGCAAAAGGGAGGAAATGTTTGTAATGGGGTATACATGGTATGAATGGTGTAGTATTTTTTTGATTTACGCTATATTGGGATGGTGTGCTGAGGTATGTTATGCAACAGTGCATACTGGCAAATTTATAAACAGAGGATTTTTAAATGGACCTGTATGTCCGATTTATGGCTGTGGTGGTACTGTTGTGGTGGCATGCTTATATCCGTTTCGAGAAAGAGTTGTACTTGTATTTTTTTGTGCGATTATCCTTAGTTCGGTGATCGAATATATCACTGGTTATGTTTTGGAAAAAATATTTCATGAATATTGGTGGGACTATTCGGAAAGACCATTTAATATCAAAGGATATGTGTGCCTGGAATTTTCCATTCTTTGGGGAATTGTATGTTTGCTTGTGGTAGATATTCTGCATCCGCCAATAGAAAAATTTGTTATGTGGATACCATATAGAATAGAGATTGGAGTGTTAGGTCTTTCTTTTCTCGTTTTCCTAGCAGATATGTATGTGACGGTATCCAATATTGTTAAATGGAAGAAACAGATGCGCCTGATGAACGAAATCGTAGATATTATCCGTGGATTTTCAGATGGTGTTGGCGACAGTATGAGCAGCATTGTTTTAAAGGCCATGGACAAGAAAACAGAATGGACAGATATTTTCACACAGGACGAACATTATTTAGAATTTAAGGAAGAGTTAGAAAAGAGAAAACAGGAAACAGAAAAATTAAAAGAAAAATATAATCGTCTCATAAAACAAAAGAGTATGGGGTACAAACGATTGGAAAAGGCATTCCCAAGATTGTCTGGTGTAAGTCCGGTGCGTATGAAGGAAATGTGGAAGGAAATAAAAGAGAAGGGCAAACAATATGGTAAAAAAGAAAAATAGAAAAGAAGTGGGAATTTATGTACACATTCCTTTTTGTTTGAAAAAATGCAGATATTGTGACTTTTTATCAACACCGACGGATGAAGCGGAAAAAGAACGGTATGTGCAGGCGGTTTTACAAGAGATTGCAAGTTATCAGGAAGTGGCGAAGGCATATCAGGTGAGAACGATTTACTTTGGCGGTGGTACGCCTTCGCTGCTAAATCCTTCTCTTATTTGTGATATTCTTGAAAAAATTGCAAAGGTATTTTCTATTTCTGACAGAAGTTCTTTAGAGATTACATTGGAGGTAAACCCTAAAACTGCAAATAGAGAAAAATGGAAGCAGTATAAAGCTATGGGCATCAATCGTATCAGTATAGGATTGCAGTCTACACATGATGATGAGTTGAGATTGCTTGGACGAGCGCATAGTTATGCAGATTTTTTAGAAACCTATACACAGGCAAGAGAATGTGGGTTTCATAATATCAGTATTGATGTGATGTCAGCATTACCGGGACAGACTTTAGAAAAATACGAGGAAACCTTGCAAAGAATTGTAGAGTTAAATCCAGAGCACATTTCTTCTTATAGTTTGATTATTGAGAAGCACACCCCCTTTTGGGAACTTTATGGAGAAGGAAAAGCTTGTGAAAAGGACCTTCCAGATGAGGTATTGGACCGAAAAATGTATGAGAGAACAAAAGAAATATTTTCTCTGCATGGTTATGAAAGGTATGAAATTTCTAATTATGCAAAGAAAGGATTTGAATCAAAACATAACTCATCCTATTGGCAGCGTATTCCGTATATTGGTATAGGCTTGGGAGCTTCCTCCTTTTTTGAGGACCAACGTTTTCATAATCCGTTGCAGATGCAGGAATATATCCGCGTTGCTGGGAACAGTGAAAAAAGAAAACGAGAGGTAGAACATATTGGTACTAGAGAGGCAATGGAAGAATTTATGTTTTTAGGTCTGCGGATGCAATGCGGCATCGAAAAAGCAGCATTTTATAAAAGCTTTGGAAAACAGATAGAGCAGGTATATGGAGAAGTTCTAGAAAAACTGGAAAAGCAGGGTGTGTTAAGACAGAACGAGTTTTGTGTATTTCTTACGGATTATGGGATTGATGTGAGCAATCTTGTATTGAGTGAGTTTTTATTGGAGTAGGAGCGTGCATATGAAGACGATAGTGGCACATATAAAGGAAGGAAAATTTTCACCTGTATACTTATTATATGGACAGGAGGATTATCTGAGACTTCTTTATCGTGATAAATTAAGGGTGGCAATATTGCCCCCGGAAGATACTATGAATTATTCTTATTTTGAAGGAAAGGATATAGACTTAGGCGAGGTAGAGTCTATAGCAGATACCGTTCCTTTTTTTAGTGAACAAAGATTGATTTTGATTGAAAACAGCGGACTGTTTAAAAAACAAAATGACTTTGCAGATTATTTGAAAACCATGCCAGATACCACAAAAATTATATTTGTCGAAGCGGAAGTAGATAAAAGAAATAAATTATTTAAAGCAGTAAAAAAACTTGGTACGGTTGCTGAATTGAATGGATTGCCAGAAAAAGATTTAAAAGTCTGGGCAGCAGCATATTTGAAGAAAAATGGGAAGAATATAACAGAACAGAATCTTCTTTATTTCTTTCAAAAGGTTGGAGTCGATATGAAAAGCTTGGAGAATGAGATGGATAAACTCATTGCTTACAGTATGGACGAAACGATTATTACAAGAGAAATGTTAGATGAGGTCTGCGTAGAACAAACAGAGGGAAAGATTTTTCAAATGATAGATGCAATTGGTATGAAAGATCAGGATCAGGCATTGAGACTATATTATGATTTATTGGAAGTTCGAGAAAAACCAATGTCAATTTTATTTTTAGTTATCCGTCATTTTACAATTTTAAATCAGCTAAAAGACTTGTCACGTTTGGGACTGGCTGCTGGAGAGGTTGCATCAAAAGTAGGGATACCTCCGTTTACTGTGCGAAAGTATCAATCGCAGGTGAAAAACTTCAAAGGGAAAGAAATTATTAGAAATTTGGAGCGTTGTGCACAGGTAGAGCAGGAAATCAAAACAGGTTTACTTTTAGATCAAATCGGTGTAGAATTGTTAATAGTAGAATTCAGTGGAACAGTTTAGCAGGCAGAAATGCCTGTTACAATTTAGTAATCGAACCATGCCAAAATGGCGTAGAATGGAGGCTTTATGAAAACAATAATAAGAAATGGACATGTTTTAAACCCATCTACTAATATGGATGGAGTGTTTGATGTGGCAATCGAGAACGGTGTTATTTCAGAAATTGCTGCAACGATTGCAACGGATGGAGCAGATCAGGTAATTGATGCATCTGGAAAGTATGTTATGCCAGGATTTATTGACTTACATGTACATTTTAGAGAGCCGGGGTTTGAGTATAAAGAGACGATTAAAACGGGAGCTATGTCATCTGCAAAAGGTGGGTATACCTCTGTTTGCCCAATGCCAAATACCAATCCTGCCATTGACAGCAAGGAGATGGTAGAATGGGTAAAAGAAAAAGAACGTACAGATTCTGTCGTGCATATTTTACCTGTTGGTGCAGTGACGAAGGGACAGGCAGGTGTGGAAGTAACTGATATGAAAGGTATGAAAGAAGCTGGAGCTGTAGCTGTCAGCGAGGACGGTAAATCAGTTATGGACATTTTAGTCTATGTAGAGGGAATGAAGGAAGCCGCAAAAAATAATTTAGTTGTAATGGCACATTGCGAAGATAAACAGCTTGTTCGTGGTGGTGTAATGAATGCTGGAAAAAGAGCGGAAGAATTAGGATTAAAAGGAATTACAAATTCCGTAGAAGATGTCATTACTGCAAGAGATATTTTTTTGGCAAATGAAACAGGAGCACAGTTACATTTATGCCATTGTTCAACAAAGGATAGCGTTTCTCTAGTGAAGTTGGCGAAAGATGCAGGATATAAAGTTTCAGGAGAAGTATGCCCACATCATTTCACTTTGGCAGATGAAGATATTCCTTGTGATGATGCGAATTATAAGATGAATCCACCACTTAGAAGTAGAAGAGACGTACAGGCTTTGAAAGAAGGGTTACGCGATGGCATTATGGATGTAATTTCTACCGACCATGCACCTCATAGTGCAGAAGAAAAAGCAAAATCTATGGCACAAGCACCGTTTGGTATAGTAGGAGAAGAGACAGCCTTTGCATTAACTGTTACAGAATTGGTTGAGCAGGGATATTTGACAAAGATGCAGTTGGTAGAAAAGATGAGTTACAATCCTGCCAGAATACTTGGTATTGAAAAGGGGCGTTTAGAACCTGGAAAAGCAGCAGATATTGTAATTGCGGATTTTGATGAAACCTATACGATTGATACGAGTACATTTGTATCCAAGGGCAAAAATACGCCATTTAATGGAAAACAGGTAAAAGGAAGAGTGTATCAGACGCTTGTAGATGGAAAGATTGTATATGATTTTACAAAATAAAAAAGTTTCCATAAGTTTGGTTAGTAAGACCGTTAAGTAAAATAAATGCTTTGCTTACCGTAAGGATGGATTAGCAAACATTTTGCGATAGAAAGGAAAACAGAGATGATTAATAAACTATGTAAAAAAATTACAGATTTGAAAGCACCGATTGTAGTTGGATTGGACCCAATGTTAAATTATGTACCAGAAGAAATAAAGAAGGCGGCATTTGAACAATTCGGAGAGACATTGGAAGGTGCAGGAGAAGCAATCTGGCAGTTTAATAAAGCAATCGTAGACGCTACAGCCGATTTGATTCCGGCTGTAAAGCCTCAGATTGCTATGTACGAGCAATTTGGAATACCTGGGTTAGTTGCCTTTAAAAAGACCGTTGATTATTGTAAGGAAAAGGACTTAGTTGTAATCGGTGATATTAAGCGTGGAGATATTGGTTCTACATCGGCAGCCTACGCAGTGGGACATGTAGGAAAAGTGCAGGTAGGAAGCAAGCGTTATGCGGCATTTGATGAAGATTTTGTAACGGTGAATCCATATCTTGGCTCAGATGGGATTCAACCGTTTATTGATGTCTGCAAAGAAGAAAATAAGGGAATTTTTGTCTTAGTAAAAACATCAAACCCATCAAGTGGAGAGTTTCAGGATCAGTTAGTAGATGGAAAACCATTATACGAATTGGTAGGAAAAAAAGTTGCCGAATGGGGCGAATTACATATGGGAGAAGCGTACAGTTATGTAGGTTGTGTTGTGGGAGCTACTTATCCAGAAATGGGAAAGGTACTTCGTAAGATTATGCCAAAAACATTTATTCTTGTGCCAGGATATGGAGCACAGGGGGGGAAGGCAGAAGATTTAGTACCTTATTTCAATAAGGATGGGTTAGGTGCAATCATCAATTCTTCCAGAGGTATTATTGCAGCTTATAAACAGGAAAAATACAGCAAATTTGGCAGTGAAAACTTTGCAGATGCATCCAGACAGGCAGTTTTGGATATGAGAGAAGATATTAATTCTGCATTGGCAGGAAAGTAGGAGGAGCCTTTATGTCGGATAAAGTGATAAAAAATGTTGTGATTACCAGTATGGTAAAGGTAACAGATGGTATTTACAGCATGTGGATAAAAGATAAAGATTTGGCATGTAATGCAAAACCAGGACAGTTTGTTTCTCTTTATTGTAAAGAGGGAAGTCAATTATTGCCAAGACCAATTAGTATTTGTGAAATTGACCGAGAAAATGAGACACTTCGTTTGGTATATCGTGTAGTTGGAAAAGGAACCAAAGAGTTTTCGAAAATGAATGCAGGAGATACGATCCGTGTGATGGGACCTTTGGGAAATGGATTTACATTGGAAGGAAAAAAGGCGATTTTGATTGGCGGAGGAATTGGAATACCGCCAATGCTTGAACTGGCAAAAAGCTTGGATTGTGAGGTTCAAGTGGTACTGGGTTATAGAAATAATGATTTGTTTTTAAAGGATGAATTTACACCTTACGGAAAGGTTATTGTATCTACGGAAGATGGAAGTGTAGGAACAAAAGGAAATGTTATTGATGCAATCCGTGAAAAGGATGTACAGGGAGATATTATTTTTGCCTGTGGTCCTACGCCAATGCTTCGTGGTGTAAAAGCTTATGCACAGGAAAAAGGTCTGAAGGCACAACTATCCTTGGAAGAAAAGATGGCATGTGGAATTGGTGCTTGTCTTGCCTGTGTCTGTCAATCCAAAGAAGTAGATTCACACACGCATGTAAAAAATAAACGTATATGTAAAGATGGTCCTGTATTTTATGCAGAAGAAGTAGAATTATAGAATGCCTTACAATGGAGGAAAACAATGAGTGTAAATATGAAAGTAAATATTGCCGGAGTAGAATGGAACAATCCGGTAACCGTAGCATCTGGAACATTTGGTTCTGGAGCAGAATATAGTGACTTTGTTGATTTGAATCAGCTTGGGGCAGTAACAACAAAAGGAGTGGCAAATGTTCCATGGCAGGGAAATCCAACGCCACGAATTGCAGAAACATATGGAGGAATGATTAATGCGATTGGTCTCCAAAATCCTGGTATTGATGTATTTGCCAAGAGAGATATTCCATATTTAAAACAATTTCCAGATACACGCATTATTGTAAATGTTTGTGGAAGAAGTACAGAGGATTATTGTGAAGTGGTAGAACGACTGGCAGACGAACCAGTAGATATGCTTGAAATCAATATTTCTTGTCCAAATGTAAAAGAGGGTGGAATTGCTTTTGGACAAGATCCAAAAGCAGTGGAGGCAATCACAAAAGAAATGAAACAACGGGCAAAACAGCCAGTGATTATGAAACTCAGCCCGAATGTAACAGATATTACAGAAATGGCAAAAGCAGCGGAAGCAGGTGGTGCGGATGCCTTGTCTTTGATCAATACATTGACGGGGATGAAGATTGATGTAAATCGAAAAACATTTGCATTGGCAAATAAAACAGGAGGGTTATCCGGTCCTGCAATAAAACCTGTGGCAGTGCGTATGGTATATCAGGTAGCACAAGCAGTACAGATTCCGATTATTGGAATGGGAGGCATTATGTGTGCGGAGGATGCACTTGAATTTATTATGGCTGGTGCAAGTGCTGTTTCCATTGGAACTGCGAATTTTCATAATCCAAATGTTACTTTAGAAGTGATTGATGGTATGAAACAGTTCTGTGAAAAGAATGGCGTGAAAGATATTAATGAGTTAGTTGGATGTGTTAAATAAAGAATAAAAAAGCTTAAGGATGCAAAATGCGGACTTAAGCTTTTTGGATTCTATAGGACAGTTTTTAAGAAATTCATTCTATACTGAAAAATTTTCGCAACAAAATTATTGAAAAAAAATCACCAATAAACTTGTTGATATGAACATATAAACATGCAATAATTGATATGAAAAAATTACGAAGAAACAGGAGGATGAATATGCAACGTAATAAAGCATTTAGAGCATGCGCAGTACTTGCGGCAACCGCTATGATGGCTGGAAATTTCCAGATGCCAGTATCTGCACAGGAAACAAGTAACATTATCGCACAGCAACAGAACCAGGAAGAGTATGAATATGTTTATGCTGGCATTAGTTGGGCACAGTATTGGGAATCAGAAGGAATTTATTTATCTGGAACCAATATGGTAGCTTCTTCTAGTGCCGTGGATACCAGAGGTGAATTAGATAAGGGAGCATTTGATGCAGTATCAAGAGCAACTACAAATCATGGTATTCATCGTGGAAGTTTTCAGTGTAATACAACAATTTATGGAGAAGACGGAAAGACATTTGATGTATCAACTTGGAAGTCAGCATCTGAACTTGTATTGACAGATGGAAGCACAGTAGGATTCAATAAAGGTACAATTACTTATACAGAAAATGGACAAGAGAAAACTACTACTATGAAAAATTACAATGTAACAGGTATTAAATATGTACCAGTTGCAGTAAAGAAAAGTGATTATGAAGCCTTTGCAGCACAATATCCAGTTGTAAGTAATGCAGGTATTCTTGTGGGTGGATATAGTGAGACAAATTTAGCTTCTTATCAAAAAACTGCTGCAGTTACAGCAAATACAAATGGATTAAAGGTTGCTGAGAAACAGGCAGACGGTACATTCAAATTTGGAAAGAGAGCTACAGGAACAGACTCTGGTATTGCCGATCAGGCACAAAAGGAAGTTTCTAAGGGTATTGTTGTGAAGGTACAGGAAGCAAATGGTTCTTACGGTGAGTTTTTACGTGTGGACTTAGTAAATCCAGAAAGTGGAACAAATGCATATGGTGAGTTAGGTGCAAACATGCAGGCAGTTCGTTGGGATTACTATGGAACAAAGGATGCAGAAAAGGATCAGCCAATTGTATCTTTTGGAACAAAGTTTGCAGCAGATAACTGGATGCATAAGAGCAACGGAATACAGTTAGGACTTACTAATTCCCTTCGTTGTCAGTTGCCTGAAGGAACAGATGGTACAGGAATATGGAAGATTACAGTTTATGCATTAGGCTTTAAAGACTTTACAACTACAATTAATGTTACAGATGCAAATATTGTAAAGGATAGTAATGAAGAAATTAGCACAACTGCACTTTCAGAAGCAATTGCAAAGGCAAAAACATTAGTAGAGAAAGAGTATACTGCTGCTTCATGGAGTAATTTACAGACAGAGCTTGCAGAGGCAGAAGACGAAATAAAAGCACCACATACACAGGCAACTGTGGACGAGGCGACGTCTCATTTGAATGAAGCAATCAATAATTTAGTAAAAGCAACAGTGGAAGAAAAAACAACCGTTGTACTTGCAAAAGACAAAGCAACTGTATATGTAAAAGGAACTACAAATGTAAAAGCAATTGTGAAAAATGCAGTAGGAAAAACTACATACAAGAGTAGCAATACAAAAGTTGCTAAAGTTTCATCTACTGGAAAAGTAACTGCTTTGAAAAAGGGTACTGCAAAGATTACAGTAACTAACAATGGTGTTTCTAAGGTATTTACTGTGACTGTAAAGAATCCAAGTTTAAATAGTGCAAAGGTACAACTTGCCAAGAATAAGACTTTTAAATTAAAGGTAATTGGTGCCGTTGGTACAGTTAAGTATACTTCTTCAAACAAAAAAGTTGCTACTGTAAATGCAAAAGGAAAAATTACAGCGAAAAAGACAGGTAAGACTGTAGTTACTGTAAAATCCAATGGTATGACATTAAAGTGCAACGTGACTGTTAAGTAAAAATTCTAAAAGAGTTTTCTTTATGCAGTCTATAAAAGCCTTCCGTAAGTTAAAAACTTTACTTACGGAAGGCTTTTTCTGCTTTTTCACTATCATATCCAAATGTTTCGTGATATAATGAGTGTTAGCGGGTAAAAAATATAGGATAAGAAATAGTTCAATATTTGATCTAAAAAAAATATATTGGTTGCCCAGGTTATAGGTTGAGAGGATGAAAAAATTGAGAAGGATTCGAATGAAAAAGGTTAGGCACAGAAATGTAAGGAGAAGAAATGTAAAAACAAGAAGAGAATATTTGTTAGAAAATCTGGGGGTAAAACAAAAAGAAGTTTTAGTTTTGGTGTTAGTGATTACGATTATACTGGCGCCACTTTTATGTTATCAATTAATTCTAAATGAAAAAAAGAACGTAAAACCTCCTAAATTAACTATATTTGGAGAGGGTGTAGTGGAATTAAACGAGGGCGATGCATATAAAGAACCAGGATATTCTGCGTGTGATGCGAAAGGAAAAGATTTAACCAAACAGGTGGTAATAAGCGGAAATGTTAATACGGATAAACCGGGAGAGTATGAGATACGCTATAAAGTGACAGATAAGCATAATCAGACCGTGATTGTACAGAGAAAAGTCTTTGTGCATGAGAAAAAAAAGGAGAATCCACCATCGCCTATGCCAGAGTCTACAGATGAAAAAATAATTTATCTGACGTTTGATGATGGTCCGGGACCATATACGGAGGATTTATTGAAGATATTGGAACAGTATCAGGCACATGCTACCTTTTTTGTAACAAATCAATATGAGGAATACCAATATGTGATTGCAAAAGAGCATGAAATGGGAAATGCAGTAGGAATACATTCCTACTCACATCAATATGGACTTGTTTATCAAAGTAAGAAAAATTTTTATAACGATATTGAAAAAATGAATGCCATTATTGAAAAGCAGATTGGTAGTAAAAGCAAGTTATTGCGTTTTCCTGGCGGAAGTTCGAATACGATTAGCAAGGAGTATTGTAGAGGTATTATGAGTGAGCTTACAAAATCTGTGGAAGCAGATGGATACCATTATTATGATTGGAATGTAGACAGCGATGACGCAGGGCATGCCAAGACAGCAGAACAAGTAGCAGCCAATGTAATATCTGGTGTAAAAGGAAAAAGAAAAGCGATTGTTTTGCAACATGATGTAAAGGATTATAGCGTAGCAGCAGTAGAAAAAATATTGAAATGGGGCATTAAGAATGGATATAATTTTTTAGCACTGACAGAGGATAGTTATGAAGCACATCATGGAGTGAATAATTAAAGAGAAACGAAAATAAACCTATGAGAGGCAAATTTAGTAGCTTCTCATAGGTTTTATTTGAAATAATTTCCTATAGATGGAAAATTTGTTTTAATCTATCGTCTTCGTGTAACAGTTTTTTTGCCTGAAGGCGATATTTTTCTTCATGTAAATAGGTATGACGAAATGGTTTTATGGTTGGCGCTAAATCAATAGCCTGTTCGTAATCCTCTATCTTTAAATCTAACGTTTCTACATAATCAAAAAATCCAGTATCCGTAAAAATTGTA
>ENA-OZFC01001323-OZFC01001323.1-human-gut-metagenome-genome-assembly--contig:-NODE-1323-length-12204-cov-5.100337_pt1 | contig 12204 bp, 8 predicted proteins | sample MGYA00245076_ERZ653625 | MGnify/ENA primary metagenome ERZ653625 (study PRJEB26926, sample SAMN06165169) | human gut metagenome | biome: ENVO:00009003; feature: ENVO:2100002; material: ENVO:00002003... | reverse complement strand
CGAGATTCCTCTACGTCTCGTGGGCTCGGAGATGTGTATAAGAGACAGAGTGACTATAATTCGCTTTATGATATATTGAATCCTACTGTGAATGGATTCTGCGATAAAAATGATGGCTTCATATATAACAAAGATGCGGACTGTGTGACATGTCCGGCAGGAGAAATATCGATAAAAAAGAGATTGATAAAGTATAGTGCAAAAAAGATCACCGAAAGTGCCCGGTATAAAGCACAAAGATGTGGAGGGTGTCCTTTGCGTGGCAGTTGCTTTAAAGCCCGGGGGAACCGTGTCATAGAAGTCAACCACCGGTTAAACCAATACATACGGCAGGCACGGGAAAGGTTACTCTCGGAAGAAGGCGTCAGGCATAGGGGAAGGCGATGTATAGAACCGGAAGCGGTTTTTGGACAGATGAAACACAACATGGCATACAGAAGGTTCCGGCATGTGGGAGAAGACAAGGTGACTATGGACTTTGCCTTCTTTGCTATAGCTTTTAACATCAAAAAGATGTGTACAAAACTACTAAAAGCTGGAAAGAGAAGGAGTGCACACACTATATTTATCTTTATCAGACCACGTGTGACTCAACATACGACGAATATTAAACCTTATTACCTAATTACTGAAAAAATAGTTGCATAGACAAAAAAAAGAGGAACGACTATCTTAAGATAAAAAAGGAGATGTGTCTTAGTTTTGACACACCCCCTTTTTTCAATGGAGATGGCTCGAGCATTTTATCTTGTTTTCCGGTCATTTCGATTTTTCCTCAAGGCAGAAAAAATCCGAAATACTCTCGGATTGCAATCATCTCAAGAGTCGTTCCCTCAACAGCTTCTGTTTGTAGCATTTCAAGTCTTCCTTTTTCAAGCCAAAAGCGATACAGGCAAAGTTCATGTCCCGTGGTGAGAGAAAAGGGATTTCCTTGATGATTTCCCGGAACCCTTCAATGCCCCCATAGAGATTGAACCCGGCGTAGTAGTCCTCCAGCCATCCCCTTTCCAGAATCCGCCGTACGACAATCTTCCGTGACTTCCACCAATCGAAGTCCGACAGGCCGTATTCCCATAACAATGACGGGGAAACGGAACATGCGCCATATTTCTTGTAATCATCGAATATTGTCATTCCATCCCAAATGAATACTGTCCAAAGATAGTCTTTTCCCCCCGAAGAGACAAGTCTCTCTTTGGAGATATATCGGAATCAATAAAAAATCATCAAAAAGACATCATTGATACATAATGGTTTGCCAACAAAATATGGGGCTGGCGGTATCCGTCAGCCCTATGTTCACCCTCCGATTTTCCCAAACTTTGCAGGCGAGAAAAGACAAAAACAGCATTGAACTAAAAAACAACCGGTAAATGGAAGAAGGCAAGAATGAAATCATGGAGCTTAGGCAGATGATCTAAGGATGCTTCAAGTGTCAGAACAAGCTCATCGCCCGTCTGGAAATGGAGCTGGAAGCCCCCAGTAATTTCAACGGCAAGCAGATGCTGGACAGCCGCGACATGCGTCTCCAGCTAAAAGTCTGCTACCGGACACTGATACGCTGGTGCATGTCCGGAAAGCTGCCGTCCTTCAAGATCAGCGGCAAGGTGTACTTCTGGGCATTCGACATGTACAAGTTCCTCCGGGAAGAATACGGCATAGCAGCCATGCCGGAAGCCTTCGAAAAACAGAAACCAATAACAATTAATAATAACAAGAATGGAAAATCAAAGTAAGTACATCATGATCGAGCGGAACAAGTTCGCCGCCCTTGTCAAGGTACACCGTAAATGCCTGCAGATACTGAGTATCCTGACCTATGCACATACCATGCCGTGGTGTGCCCTAAAAACACCGGGTATGCCTCTGAAAACAGTCCGAGTTTGCCGGACTGTTTTTATATCCAAAATTCCATACCGGTCATTTTTTTACCCCAGATAAGGATACCGCAGGCAGGAAGAAAGACCGCCGGCCATTACATTTAACATTATTTATATGTGGTGAAAATCTCAATTTATCATATTTGCGCCGTTTAAACAATTTGTTTGTGTATGGGAGTTCTGTATTTGTTGATTGAGATTGTGTTTGACATGCTGGTCCTTGTCATAGGAGGCATTATCGCCCTGCGGGCAAAGGACAATTTTCAAAAGCGGTACTGGGGTGTCATATCATTCTGTATCGGTCTGGTTTTTCTTTGGGAGAACGTCGGTTGGCTGACAATCGTATCGGAAACTCCGGCATACCGTTTCTCCGACCTTCTGAATATGGAGAAAATGCTGAAATGGTACATCCCGGCAAGTATCGTATGCCTGTTTCCCGTCGCTTCCCTCAGGCCGGGCTATCTGTCCGCGTTCAAGGTCCTGTCCTTTATGCTGCTTCCTATTGTAGTCACTACGGTAGGAATCTGTTACAGCGGGTTCAACGGGCATTTCACGCCTGTAACCTCATTGTCCCAGATCCTCTCCAATTTTGGGAATACCGATATCCGGCTGCGTTGCGGTATTTTCCTCATGACGGTCGTGACACCGCTTTTTCCGGCCGTATATCCGGTAATCAGCCCTAAAACCGGCCGCAAGATAAACCGGAGGATGTACCTGTTTTTGGGGTTCATGTTTCTTTTTCTTATCATTTACATCCTTTTCTCATTGAGCGTCAATGAATTCATATTTAACTTGTTCGGTATAACGGCCGTCGTCTTCTCCCTGGTGTTCTCCGTTGAATACCTGCTCTATGAGAATCCTTTCTCGTCCCATGGTGGGGAGTCCCGTGCCCGGGAAGAGGCCGCCAATGGACCGCTGCCGACTGAAAATGCGGGGACGCGCCTCCATTACCTTTTTAACCGGATAGAGGAAACGTTGAAAAGGGATAATCTTTTTACCGACAAGGACTACAGCCTGAAGGATCTGGCAAGGGATATGGACGAGAGGGAGGCCGTCCTCTCGGAAGCGATAAAGGCCGCCGGTTTCACGAGTTTTAGGGAATATCTCTGCGACCTCCGTCTGGAATATTTCAAGCGGCAGGCCGAAAACCGTCCCGGCAAGTATGTGAAGGAACTGATATTCGAATGTGGTTTCACCTCACGTTCTACCTTCTATCGCAATTTCACCAAACGTTTCGGCGAGTCCCCGTCGAGATACATGGAAAAATAAGGCGTCTCCCATGTGTCATAGGACTTGGAAAATGTCCCATTTCCACCTGAAAATGTCTCATTTCCCCAAAAAAGCGTCCCATTTGCCTACAGGTAGGCAAGACCCGTGTTTGAAAAATCAGTCATTGGAAATAATTTTGCCGTGTGGAAATTTTAAAAACATAAACACATGATGAAAAAAATTTTAATGGCCGCCATGTTCTGCATGGCATTGATCTCGGGATCCGCCCAGGAGACAAAATGGGGGGTCGGTATCAACATCGGTTACGGCACTGACGTGTCCAAGCCGTTCCTCGGTGCAAAAGCGCACTACGACATTACGGACGCTTTCACAGTCGCCGCCAGCTTCAACCACTATTTCAAGGAGACTGTCGACCTTGGGGAATTTGGAGCGACCGGCGTGGAAGGGAAGTTAAAATGTTGGGATATCAACGCGGATTTTCATTGGAACGTCTTCCGTAATGAGATTTTTAAATTTTATCCCCTGGTCGGTCTCACTTATTTGCATCTGAAGGGGTCCACGGACGTTGCCGGGGCATCCATCAGCAATTCCGATGGGAAATTTGGTGCCAACTTGGGTATTGGCGGCCAACTGAACCTGGGAAGCAATTGGGCTGTCGGTGTGGAAGCCAAATACCAGATCGTCGACGGAGGGCAATTTGTACCGATGGCAAGTGCCATGTACCGGTTTTAAGAATGATACGAATAGGAATATAACAAAAGTTTACGGTTAAAAGATGAAAAAAAGTGCACTGTCTTTGATGACGTTGCTTGTGGTAACGTTTTTTATGTCTGTTTCCATGACATCCTGTGATGATGACGATGAAAAAAACGGAGGCCAGACCGCCAAGGAAATGTTGGTCGGCCAATGGGTCCTGATTAAAGACGTGACGGACATAAACGGGGAAACCGATACGGAAGAATATCCGGCGGAGGCCCGTGAGGAGATTCTCACGTTCAAGGCGGATGGCAGCTGTTCCAGCCAGTGGCCGTCAGAAAACCAGACAGACAATGGCAAATGGGTTCTGAGCGATGACGGAAAAGGACTTACGGTCACGATGGATGGCGAGACTCCCATGAGTATCACTGTCAAGGAATTAAGCTCTTCCAAACTTGTCATATATTACGAGGAGGAATTTGAGGATATGGGAGACATGATCCACCTCAAGAGCGAGATGACATATGCAAGATTGTAATATTGTAATACGGGATATACTTTCTTTAAGCGGGGCTGTCCTACAAAGTTCGGACAGCCCCTAGAAATATATCTACCTTTGTAATATGATTTTTTTAGATTAAGACTTTAGTTAGATAAAGCGACTTTTCCCGTGAGGGTAGGGTCGCTTTTTTTAGTCGGTAGCTGGGCTATCCAGCGTAGGAACATGAGGGATCGGAATACAAATCAAAACTTACTGTCGTTTGACAATATATTTATCCATCATTTTGTCGAAAGCATCCTCAAACTCCTTCCAATTTTCTGGATGGACGAACCCCAGCCATACGGTACCTCCTATATTCCCTCAGCTTCGTACCCACGCCGCATATTCGGTACCTTCCTCATTTTTTGTTTGTATAAGCTCCACTCCTCCGAATCCTTCCAGATATTGGAAGAGAGGGCGTTTGTTTCTATCCTTCAAACCGTTCTATTCTATTTTACACAAACTTCATCCACAAATAAAAATGCGGGATTGCCGGGCCACATATGCCAGGCTGGTAATTTCGGTGTAACTCTAGCAATAATCCGTACATAACGGGTTTCCACCACAGAGAAAGAAAGCGTATGCGGGTAAATACCGTCTTTATCTTCCTTGTCTAAAACCGGATAAGAGGCTGAAGCAAGTTTTCGGTACTCTTTTCCGTCTTCAGAACACCATACTTCCAGCCCGGTGGCATCCATTACAGCAGCTCCTTTTGAGACGTTGACAGTCAGCGATACAGAAGAGACAGGTGTCGACTTTTGTAGGTCGATAGTCAGATCCATATCTTTTAGGAAGCCGAGCCAGCGGCCGGTGTTATAGTTCTGATTACCCTGTAATCCGTCAGTCAGCGTGCTTACCCCGTTGAAAGTATAGTTCTCATGTGGTGAATTGGCCAGCCAGGAAGGTTTGAAAGTTGCTTTGTTTACATGGATATGTTCCTCAAATACACTACTGGTATCCTCAGTCGTAACAATAACGGCTTTCAGTTTGGTGTCTTCCCGTATTATCAATGGTTCCGTATAGATCAGGGAAGCTGTATCCGGTTGACTTCCGTCTGTCGTATAGTAGATCGGGCGGTTACCGATAGTGGAAAGGGAAATCTCAAGCGCGTCTTGCAACGTGTCTGTCCGGAAGTTCTCGGTTATTTGAAAAACATGTTCCGAATAAGTATAATGAGATTTGTCATATACAGTTATCAAACGATACAAACGATCCATAAAAGCGTCGAAATCGTGTTGTTCAGGATCAGCCCAACCTAATTCGCTTAACGCGGCCAGACGTGGAAGGATTAGGTACTCAGCCCGTTCCGGGGTATCAATTCGCTCCGACCATAGACAGGCCTGTACACCGATGATATGCTTGGCGGCAGCTTCCGATAATGTATCCGGACAGATTTTAAAATCATAGACACGGCGAATTCCCCGGTTGCCACCCAATTCTAATAACTGGCGGCCACTGAAATAAGTAATACCCGCTGGAGTCATAATGACATCATGTTGCATTTCAGCCGCTTTGACACCATTTTCCGTACCTCTCCATGACATGACGGTCGCATTGGGAGCCAGCCCTCCTTCCAATATTTCATCCCAACCGATAATCTGACGTCCTTTGCTGTTGACGAACCTCTCCGCTTCTGTCATAAAATAACTCTGGAGTTTGTCTTCCGCTTTATGTTCTTTCGTATCTTTCCATCCGTTATTGTGGATCAATGCCTGGCATTTCGGGCATTGTTGCCAGCGGTCACGTGGACATTCGTCGCCTCCTACATGAATGTAATGGGAAGGGAAAAGCTCAATAATTTCCGATAACACATCTTTCGCAAAACGAAGCGATTGCTCATTGCCGACACATAATACCTCCTTATGGACACCATACGTAGTAGCCACTTCGTAGGGGCCTCCTGTGCATCCTAGATCCGGATAGGCAGCAAGCGCGGAGGTGATGTGTCCCGGCAGATCGATCTCAGGAATAACGGTGATATAACGTTCTGCCGCATATTCGATGATGTCCTTTACTTCCTCCTGCGTATAAAAACCACCGTATGGTTTTCCGTCGAATTTCCCGGGACCGTCATTCAGTAACGACTCTTTCCGTTTGGAACCAATTTCGGTTAACTTCGGGTATTTTTTAATTTCGATACGCCACCCTTGGTCATCAGTCAGGTGCCAATGGAAGGTATTCAGGTTATGGAGAGCGATAATGTCAATGTATTTCTTGATGAAATCAGTCGAGAAGAAATGGCGGCCTACGTCGAGATGCATTCCCCGGTAGCGGTATTCCGGCTCGTCTAGAATCTGTACGGCCGGAAAACTTATCTCCTTTTGTCCCGTCACGGGGAGTGATTTTCGAAGTGTCTGTATACCATAAAATACACCGGCTTCCGAACTCCCCGTGATGGTAATGTCTCTCTTGCCGACTTTTAGCCGGTAGCCTTCCGGTGAAGATGCGGCAGTACGATCTAATACGAGGTGAATGCTATTGGAAGAACCCGTATCTACTGTTACTTCTGTTTCGATGCCTGTCATTTCGCGGATATATCCGGAAAGAAAAACCGCCGTTTGTCTCAGCTTCTCGTTTCCTTCCGGATATCCGATATGGGTGGATGTGCTCAATATAAAAGGGGCCTCTTTAGCTGGAGTAATCGACTTCGGCAGAGGTACTACCTCATAGTTGCATGTCGCGATGGCTTCTTTTTTATTGCAGGAAAGTATCCCGGCGCAAAGAAGTATTGCTGTTATATAGAATAATAGTTCTCTGTTCATAATTGGATCACGGATTTTTTAATATACACTTACTTCATCCATAAAAAACCAGGCAGGATAACCTACGCCATAATGCCAGTCTGGGCATAATCCGATCCCTTTGACCTCAACTTTGATGTATCTGGCCTTGACAGGGCTATCCGATTCCGCTTTTCCTTCGACAAATTTAACCTGTAGGTCCCGGTCTTCAGCAAATGTAAACGAGCCGAAAGGTTTGTATGTCGTATTGTCCGAGGATATAGAATAGCTGACACTATGAGGCAATAAAACCCAGCCACCTAGTTGGTGGAGGAAATCCGCTTCTATCCGGGTGAAACTTTTCTCTTCGCCCAGGTCAAGAATGAAAGCACCGTCCGTGCCGTTCCATCCTACCCAGCTTTCTACATATGTTGTTCCTCCGAACAGTTCGTCGGTCAGGGCTGTTTCGCCCAATGTTTTATAACGTTCCTGAGGCGGGATGATCCAGGTGAGGGAGGCTCCGGAGGCCTTGCTTCGCTCGTTTTGCGGCAAGAATCGTTTTTTGTACAATTCACAATATTCACCGGGTGCGTTTTTGCGTTCATTCAATGACGTGACGCCGAACTGACGGGTACGCCGGTCGAATAGCCCGAGTAATTCCCTGATCTTCGTTTTATCTGTACCGACCTGTGTACGGGCGATCTCGAGTTCCGAATATTGCAGCGGGAGGCGGGATAATTGTACGCGGTGCAACAGTGCGGTATCTCCAGTGACGGCTTCCTCTGCCTGGTCGAATAGTTCGTTATATGTTTTCAGCAAAACGGGGTTCAACATGCCGTTTTTATGGGATATCGGAGAATCGTATATCCATAACGGTTGTCCGCCGGCCAGCAGCGCGCCTTGCATGATCTTCTGGTATTGATACAGGTAAGGGGCGGCCGCTCCGTAATAACCATTCATGAAGGTACGCATCAGGGAGTCGGCGTTCTGGTATGGGTCCCACATTAATTTTCCGATCATGTAAGCCCGCATCTCAGAGAAATCCCCGCCCCGGATACCATTTACCTGCGAAAAGTGCATTGTCACATGATTTTTCTTGAATAGTTGGATATTCTTTTGCAGGATATGGAAGTTGGGGAATGGTGAGACGATATTATCGAAATTGATCCCATAATCCCATACAAATATATTGTCGGATATCTTCGACCATCCTTCCAGCGCTTTTACGAAATCACGGCCGGAGGCATTATCGGTTAACGGAACCTCACGTTTACAATCTATGTCACACAACATGATGTTGACGTTGGGTAACGGTTTCACATGCTTGGGCGGCTGCATGGAATACAGATAAGCCAATGTGGAAAATTCTTTATCTGGGAAACGTTCGGCCAGTTTATTCAGGAACCGGATCAGGTTGCCGGAAGGTGAACCTTCGTACTCGTCTACTTCTTTACAAGCCGGACAGGAACAATTCGTATTGTTACCGTCGTTCTGACTGACCGAAATCATTTTCATGTCCGGGTGAGCCTTAAAGATCGAATCTAGCTGGCGTACGGCTGCGTCGAATACTTTAGGGTTGGCCAGACACCACTGGCTGTTGTGTCCCGGACGATGCTCGCCGTTGATGAATGAGTAATATTCGGGATGTTCCTTGCCAAACCGGTCGGACGGCAGAATACGGTTGAACGTGTGTACCCACATGTTTTCGATAAACATGTCTTTTGGTTCTTCCAAGCGGAACCATAGCTTATAGACCGGGTCGTCGTTGTTATAGCTGTAAGTTTGGCGATAACGGAATGCCGGTGTTTCTTCCCTGTGGATAGCGGGAAGTGTGATTGTCTGCATCGGAGTCAACGTATAGGCCTCTTTTGCAAAATAGGACACGCCCATGTATTGTTCCAATAAGGTAACTACACCATAGATGGCGCCTTTATCGCCTCCGCTGGATATTTGTAGTTGTTCGTTTGCTGTCGTTTTCAGCAAAAAACCGTCTTCTCCGGCTGAGGCTTGTTTTCCTCCAATCAGAATGTCCCCGCTTCTAGCCTTTGTATCGGCAACGATCGGAAGCGTAGCCTGGCTGATCCGTTTGACAAAGTCTTGCAGCAAGGTGGCTGCTTGCTCGTTTACTTCATTCTTCTCAACTAATACGATTCGTGAAGTGGCTTTACCATCTTTCACAAGGGTTATCTGTGCTGATACCCTGGAGGAAAGCCCAAACAGCAACATCAGCATACCCATGCATTGAATCAATTGTTTCATGGTAATTGTTTTTATTTAATGGTTTGTTTCTAAAGTCATTGGATGATTTATTGTCAGTGTTGTCTTTAACCGGATATCTTTACAAGAGCGCCCGATCATCAGACGGAATTCACCCGGTTCGATCACGCGGTTCAACTCTTTATCCAGCATGGACAGGTCTTTCTCGTTTACAGTGAAGTGCAACTCTTTTGTTTCTCTCGGTGCCAATGATACAGGCTGGAAATGGATCAGCCGCATAATTGGTTGGGTTACGGAAGCGACCTGGTCGCACAAATAGAGTTGTACGACTTCATTGGCTGCGTATTTCCCCGTATTTTTCACCGAAAAAGTAACATGGAAAGCTGTGCCATGTACTGCTTTCGTCACTTTTAGTCCAGAATAATCAAATTCGGAATAGCTCAATCCGTGACCGAAAGGAAAAAGCGGTTCACCGGTCAGGTTGAGGTAATCGTCGCTCCGCCCGGTCGGTTTATGACTGTAATTGAGTGGTAGCTGGGCTTCGTGGATCGGGTAAGTGATCGGCAGTTTGCCTGAGGGGTTATAATCGCCGAATAAAACATCGGCAACCGCATTGCCCCCTTCCACTCCCGGATACCAGGCATTCAGTACGGCCGGAACTTGATCCTGCCATTCAGACATGACCACGGCACTTCCACCGATCAAAACAACAACAGTGGTTTTTCCTGTTGCTGCGACTCTACGGATTAACTCTTCCTGTCGGCCAGGCAATGCCAGATAGCCTCTGTCACGGAATTCTCCCTCTTCAATACCCACGACAACGATGGTGATCTCGGATTCACGGGCAGCTTGTACGGCTTGTTCGATGGACTGGTCTTCATTTTTTGTATCCACGTCCCAAACAAACCAGATACGTGCGTTTTTTGTATTCTCATAAAACCTGATACGAATGTCATATTCTTTTCCTTTTTCAAAGGTAAAAGGAACTAATGTGTGACCGAAAGAGGTTTTATATGGTTTGTCTACTAGCACTTTTCCATCAACGGTCAGCTGGTAACCGTCATTTCCCTCCAGCCCGAGCCGATATGTTCCGGAGACAGGAGATTTTAATTTCCCGTTCCATTCGACAGAAAACCAATCGACAGCCAGGCAAGAATCCGGGGCAAACAATGTCCATGAGAATTGTATGCGTTTGTCAATCCGTTTCAAATCGGGGACTCCTTCATAGGAGATATTATTGAAATAGCGCCCTTTCAGTCCCGACAGTCCGTCTGATGTGGATAAATAATCGGTTGGGACGGTCAGATATTCCGGATTGATTCGTTTACATCCCTCTTCGTAACGGATGATAGCTCGATCGCCCAGTTTATTTTTCAATCCATCAAGAATGCTGACTTTGTCAACGCCCGGTCCGCTGTACCCTCCTAAACGGGCTTGAGCGGCATCTTGTCCGATAAGGGCGATACGTTTTACTTGTTTGGATAACGGCAAAACCCGATTTTCATTTTTCAATAACACGATTGATCTGCGAGCTGCTTCGAGAGCCAGTTTCCGGTGTGCGGAGCAGGCATTCCACTTCTCCGCCTCATTTTCGTCAATGTAGGGATGCTCGAACAGACCTAGGCGGAATTTCGCTTTTAATACTTGTCCTACAGCCCTGTCCAGCGCTTCTTCCTTAACTAAACCATCTAGGCAAGCCTGTAAGAATGGTCGGTGTTCATCGTATGTTGTCTGGAAGATGACATCCAGACCTCCATTGATTGCATCAGCTCCTGCTTCCGAGAAGTTATTGACGGTGTGATGCAACTTGTGGATGATACCGACAGCATCTGCATCCGCAATCGTAAATCCGTCGAATCCCCATTCGTTCCGGAGTTTGTCGATCAATAACCAGGGATTGGCTGTACAAGGAGTTCCGTCTAACATATTATATGCAGTCATTACAGACTGCGACTGTCCTTTTTGGAAGTAAGCCTTGAAAGGAACCAGATGCGTCTCTTCCAAAAATCGTTCCGTGAAATGGATCGGATTACTGTCTCGCCCTCCATCTCCGGAATTGGCGGCAAAGTGTTTAGGGGTGGTTATCACTCCCATTTCTTCAAAACTTCTTACAAAGTTGACACCCATGCATGCCGAAAGATATGGATCTTCTCCATAGGTCTCTTCCGTACGTCCCCAACGCACATCTGTTGCGAGATTAACCACGGGCGATAGTATTTGTCGGATACCACGTGTTTTCGTTTCCAGGGCGATAGCATGGGAGACTTGGCGTACTAAGGCCGTATCGAATGTGGCGGCCAATGCGATGGATTGGGGGAACGCCGTGGCACCACCACGAATCAATCCGTGTAAAGCCTCGTCGAAAGCAATAATCGGTATGCCCAGTCGGGTTTCTTCTACGAAGTAACGTTGGATCTCATTGATTTTTTTAGCCATCTCTTTTGCTGTTAATTTCGGGTTGTATTGCAGCAATTGTTTGAGTTCCGGATTACTGGTTCCTATGGTTGAAACCTGGAATCCGAAGATACCGTGGGAAAAGCGGTCTTTCCCTTTATCCAGATCACCAGGCATCATATATGTTTGCCAGAACTTCTCTTCGATCGTCATTCTCCCTAATAAATCCTTCACTCGTTCGTCAACCGGAAGTGCCGGATTCTTGTAAGGAGGTATTTCCTTGACCGAAGTGAAAGAACAAAGGATAATAATTGGAAATAATAGTAAATTAGTAGGTTTCATGACATTAATTATACTTATTGTACCGAGTACATATTGTTTATCGCGTGCAAAATTCAAAAAAATCAGGTATAAAAGCAAACGATCAAGAGAGAAATATATTAATAAACAGGGTATGACTGTTATGTTCGATTGTTTCGCTATCTTTTTGACAAGCACTTTTAATAAATGAATCATAATAGTTTGT
>ENA-OZFC01001301-OZFC01001301.1-human-gut-metagenome-genome-assembly--contig:-NODE-1301-length-12373-cov-4.669914_pt1 | contig 12373 bp, 6 predicted proteins | sample MGYA00245076_ERZ653625 | MGnify/ENA primary metagenome ERZ653625 (study PRJEB26926, sample SAMN06165169) | human gut metagenome | biome: ENVO:00009003; feature: ENVO:2100002; material: ENVO:00002003... | reverse complement strand
ATTCCTCTACGTCTCGTGGGCTCGGAGATGTGTATAAGAGACAGCGGCGATGCGCGCGAAGAATGTATCGAGCTTGCATTGCCCGCTGGCCCCGAGGTTGATGAACCCGAATCCCAGGGTGCGGCCCAGGCGTGCGGCGTAGGCCATTCCCGGACGGCTAGCCGAAGTGCCGTGCGTGATGCTCGACCCGATCACCACAATCCGGTGGCGGAAGGGGTCGGGAGCGGCTTCCAACAGCGCACCTTCGTCGGTTCCGATTTCGAGGGCGGCGATCTCGTCGTGCAGCGGGAGGTAGAGCAGGCACTCCTTCATCGTCGTATCCATGTGTTCGACGACGGGGGCTTCGTGCTGCGTTCCGGATTTGCTCGGCACACCGACTCCGGCGAAGACCCATTTGCCGTCGCGGCGAATGTAGAGGTCGAGCCCGCGCTGGGCGATGAGCGTCGAATTGGCTCCGGGGAGTTGGTTGACGGTGGTCCACCGGGCGCGGATGTTGCGGCTGTCGGTGCGGAACACCACGGCCAGCCCCGTGGAGTAGCGGTAATATCGCGTGACTGTCGGGGTCAGCTCGGGATAACGGGCTACGTCTATGCGCTGAAACGCCGGGCCGCCCGGCTGGGCTTTGTTGACGATCGTGAGACTTGCCGCATCCGTGTATTTTACCGGAGCGTTTTCTGCGGCGGCCATTGCCGGCATCAGCAGGCAAAGGAGCAGGTATGTCAGTCTTTTCATGCTTCTGTCTTTTGTTTTCGGTTCATCAGCGGCAGCAGGAAGGAGATGACGGACGCCGCGATCCAGAACAGGGCGACGGGTCCGAAATCGTAATGCTTCGCACCGTCCGTGGCGACGGTGATGTGCGAGTCGATGAGCCATCCGGACGCCACGTCCTGAATGCCCGCGGCGATGTAGGAGGCGATTCCCACGACCCCGAGCGCGGCTCCCGTGGCCTTGCGGGGTACGATATCCACGGCCATCAGTCCTCCGAGGAAGCAGATCAGCACGCCGATTGCTATTCCGAACAGCACCATCGAGAGGACGTTCACCCACATGGCATTTCCTCCGTACAGGAACAGTGCCAGGGCCAGGGAGTTCAGTATGCCGAACAGCAGGGCGGGAATCTTTCGGTCACCCTTGAACAGCTTGTCCGAGAACCACCCGGAGAGCACGGTTCCGAGAATTCCCAGCAGTGCGTTTATCGAGACTACGGAAATCGCCTCTACATCCGAGAATCCCTTGGCCTCTTGCAGGAACAGCACTCCCCAGCCGTTTATGGCATAGCGGGATATGTACATGAACGCGCTTGCCGCCGCCAGCACCCATACCGCCGGGGTGCGGAGCACCTGCTTCTGAATCTCTTTGACGGACTTCTCCGCTCCGGGGACGGGTTTTTCATGGGCCAGCGCCTCTACCGGCGGGAGTCCTTTCGACTCCGGCGTGTCGTGGAGCCAGCAGAGTACCAGCACCACGCCGATGGCCCCTGCCACGGCCGATCCGAAGAACCCGGCCTGCCAACCCGCAAAGGAGACGATGGAGCCTACGAAAAGGAATGAGAAGAACTCCCCGAGGTTGTGGCTTGCGGAGAAGAACCCGTAGTAGGTCCCGCGCTCCTTGAGGGGATACCAGCGGGAGAGGGATATGATGGCCGGAGGCGCTCCCATGGACTGCGCCCACCCGTTCAGACCCCACATCACGGCGAATGCAACGAATATCACGGCTGTCGGGACTACGGAATGTGCGAGCCCCATGAGCCCCATCAGGGCGTTGGCCGCGGCCGAGACGATGAGTCCCGTGGCCATGAAGCGCTTGATGTTGCAGTAGTCGGCGATGAATCCGTTGACGAACTTGCCGATGGCATAGGCGAAGAGGAGTGCCGAGCCGATGACTCCCAACTGCGATGCGTCCAAGGACCCGCTGTCGAGAATGGGTTTCTTCATGACGTTGAGACTGGTGCGGCAGACGTAGTAGAGGCTGTATCCGAGCGTTGCGGCGACGAATGCCTGCAGGCGCAGGCGGCGGTAGTACTTGTCGCGCGATGCTTCGTCCTGCTCCCGGGCAGGAGCCGCAGGACTGATGCGGTAGAATTCCGTAATACGGCTCATGGCGTCAGTCGTGCAGTCCGCGCGAGCGGAGGTAGGAGATCAGCAGTTCGGGGCGGTCGGTCTGGATCATGGTGGCGCCCATATCGACCAGTTTCCCGTCCACCTCGGCCGGGTCGCCCTCTACCGCGGCATCGTCGCAAAGCCCGCCGTTCAGGGAGGGCCACAGGGAGTTCACCCACAGTTTCGAGCCGCCGGCGATGACTTCGCGCATGCAGGTCTCGACCTCGGGCGTGTATTCCGACCAGCAGATTTCGTAAGCCAGCAATGGATATTTCAGTCGTTCATAGCTTTCGAGAATTTTTCGGTACGATTTCTTCCCGAAGTTTACAATGGGCATAAAAAGACAATTGTCGTCATATTTCGAGAAAGTCGCGGCGGCACGGTCGGCGGTGACATTGCTTTTGATGAGCACCTGTTCCAGCATGCCGTATTTTTCAAGCAACGGATGTATCAACCCGTAATATTGAAATCCTTTGTCGATATTGACGACAATTTTGTCTTTGCATAATATGAGCACCTCTTCGAGCGTGGGTACTTTCCAATGTGTGACCGCATTCTGCCCCGCACGCAAATTCACCCGCCGAATGGAATCATAAGTAATTTCCGCAATAAGTCCCCTGCCCGAAGTCGTCCGGTCGATGGTGCGGTCGTGACAGAGTACCAGCACGCTGTCCGAGGTCAGCGCCAAATCTATTTCTACAATGTCGACTCCCATTTCGATAGCGCTGCGGATGGCAGGGAGTGAATTTTCAGGATAGTTGCGCCAGTCGCCCCGATGGGAGGCGACCAGCACCTTTTTCGAGGCGGGGTCGTGAATCTCTGAAACAACCCGTTCGGCACGGGTGCCGGAAACGGATTCGGAACTCGCACAAGCACCAAACAGGAAAAGGGATGCAAGAAAAATCAATAATCTTATCATCATATTCGGGTTAGTTGTTTTTTACTGTTTCGTATTGTTCGTAATCGGTCGGAAGCACCCAGTTCGACTGTTCCCACGGAATGATCTCCCCACTGACGGTCCGTTCGTAAACGCTGTCCTTTCCCGGCTTGTCGTAGGGATAGCGATCGAATACGTCGCCGTCGCCCGTCATCCGCGGATCGCCCTGCCCGCGCAGCGTCCGGAAAAGCTCGGCCCGCAGTGAATCTGCCAGAATCCGGCATGAAACGTCCCCGATCCGGTTGGCGAGGCATTCGCGGTCCGTTTCGACATGGTACAACTCCTCCGCCGGACGCTGTCCCATCGACAGGTCATAATAACGACGATCCTGCCCGCTGCGCCGCAATTGCAGAATGGCTGTTTTCGTCGGGGAACTGTCGATGTCGCGGTAGCCCGTTTCCGGATTGCCGCCGGGCAGCAGCCACGGTTTGAGGTTGCACAGATAGAGCCAACCGCCCCGTACAATCCCCCGGATCGGATAACCCTGGTCACCGGGGCGTCCGTTGTCGTGCCGCTCGCGGCCCAGCAACGCCCGTTCGCGCAACGCTGCACAAGGGTCCGGTTCATTCCGCAACAGCGGCACGAGGCTCCCGCCCGGAAGCGGTGCCATCCCGGCCGCCGAAGGGTCCGTTCCGGCAATCTCCAGAATGGTCGGTGCGATGTCCACGAACGAGACGTAAACCGCCTCCCGGCGTCCGGGACTATTCACTCCTTGCGGCCACATCATGGCCAAAGGCATGTGATGAGCATACTCGTACTGCGTCCCTTTGGCACGCGGGAACGGCATTCCGTTATCCGACGTGACAATGACAAGCGTGTTGTCCAACTCCCCGAGTTCTTCCAGCCGGGCCAGCATCAGCCCCAACTGCCGGTCATAATGTTCGATCTCGAACCCGTAGTCCAGCATGTCGTTACGCACCGTCTCGTTGTCGGGCCAGAAAGCCGGAACACGATCGATCTCTCCGGTCGTCCGTCCGCCTTTGGCCGCTCCGTTGCCGTATTCATAGCGGCGGTGCGGCTCGCGACAGCCGAACCAGAAGAACCACGGCCGCGACGCATCCTCACGCGAGGAGAGGAAGTCGGAAAAATTCGCCGCATAGTCCGTGGCGAGCATCTCGGATGTCGGAGGCGTCAGTTTCCGATTCTGCCACGCTTCACCCGTCAACTGCCGTCTACGGCCGTTCTTCATGCCGGGATTGCCCGGAGCCCAGCCCTTGCCGGTAAAGGCCACGTCGTACCCAGCCTCTTCGAGCGCCTCGGTGAAGACCCCGGCATCCTCGGGAAAATGACAGATGTGATTACCCGCCTCGCCCAACTGCCACGAGTAGCGTCCCGTGAGCAGCGACGCACGCGAAGGCGCCGATTTCGCATTCGGAGTGTAACAATTCTCGAACAGCACACCCCGTGCGGCCACACTGTCGAAAACCGGCGTCGAGACCCATTGGCAGCCATAAGCCCCGAAATGAAGCCATGCGGCATCGTCGGCGATGCAGAACAGAATATTCGGACGGCGCATCGTATTATCCTGCCCGTGAACAGGGACCAATCCGCCCAATGCGGCGGCTCCCCAAAATACAAAATCACATCTCATAGATCACACATTGTCTATTGTAAAATCCCCGGCGGCCCGGAACGCAGGAGAGGGGTTACCAACTTACACTGGCAGTATAACGGTTGCCGAACCGGTCGGTTGTCTCGATCGTCGCCGAAGTGGCACCTTCCGACGGTTCGATACTGAACATATGGGGTGTCGTGGTGTATGCCAATACCGTATACTGATCCTTATACTGCTCGTAGAGTGAATTGGCGTAACCGTCGTGGGTCTTGTCCTTGCTCATCGCCACCTTCGTTTTACCGCTATCCGAATAGTAAACGGGCCCCCAGTGGGCGTCGTAGTTCCAGACGTTGACATAAACTTTCCCGGAAGTGTACCAGCCCTGCTCGTTAGGCGCATAAGCACGGAGCTGCCAGTCGGCAGGTAGGTTTTCCAGCTTTTTGCCCTCCTCATAACCGCAGGCCTTGAATTTCCACGTGATGTTCTCGCCGTCGACATCGATCACCAGATAACCCCGCGGGCCGCCGTCGGACGTAACGGACGCATTGAGTCCCAACATACCGGTCGAACGTCCCAGGATATGCGACTCGACATTGGGGTATTTCGGACTGGTCTCCTCGGCGGCATAGGCATAGTTATAATAATCGTGGTTGTGCCCCGCCCATGAATGCACGAATTTGTAGGCGGAGAACAATCCCGTATAGACGGATGCATTCAGGTCCGACACCGACGGATCGTAACCGATCTTCTTGTAAAACGAGGTGTGTCCGCAAACCATGAGGATCTTGTTTTTGTCGACATGCGACAGATGACCGCACAGCCATTCGACAGCCTCTTCGGAAAGCCCGTTCTTGTAGGCGCCCGTGGCGCTGGCCGTGAGTGCGGAATTATCCGCCATTTCGATATTGTCGAGGAAAATGTAGTGAACTTGTCCCAGATCGACGGCATAATTCGTCGGCCCGAGGTATTTTTCATATTCCGCCACGGCCAAATCGTCGCTCGCAGCATTCTGAATGTGGTCATGGTTGCCGATCACATGAAACACCGGGAACGAAAAATCCTTGAGGCCCTCGCAATAGTCTTCCCACAAACTCATGTTGTTGTGCACCATGTCGCCCAGGCAAATGCTGTATACCGGACGGTCGGTGATCGTCGCGGCGAGCTCCTTCATGTCTTTGCACATGTCCTCGTAAATGTCGATCGAATGGAACATGTATTTGTCCGTTCCCGCGGTCTTGGCGCGGATCTGCGGATCGGCCGTCATCAAAATCGTATACCGATCGCCCGAGCCGGCGCGCTTCATCAACGTAAAATCGGCCTTGAATTGCTTCTCGTTTTCGGGAATCCGCTGCCAGAACTGGGGAATTCCGTTCTTCGACGGAACTTCATAACCGGCCGGAATCGTGACGAACACGAACCGACGAAGCTTCAGGTCGCTGAACAACTGCCAATTGCCTTTCGCATCGGTTTCAGTAGTCTGCATGCCGTCACTGACAAGTACGCCCGCTATCGGTTTGCCGTAGTTGTCCTGAACCGTACCATAGAGCGCGGCCTCGCTGTTAAATTCTCCCTCGGACGAATTTCCGTCCAAATTGATTTTTGTGGCGAAGTCGTCCGCACAACCGCACAGACATAACGCCCCGATAATGAATAGAAAAATAAAAATACGCTTGTTCATTGGTTTCAATTTTAAATGGATAAAAACGGCCCCGAAAGATCACCCTCCAGGGCCGTTTTACAAACATGAATGAAGGGTTAGTCCGCCAGAACCGGGTAGGTGCCCGAACTCTTCCAACGGCGGAGTACCACGCCTTCGGGTTTCTGGCTGAACGTCGCACTGTTGAAAATATCCACGCCGGCATTCAACGCCTCGACGAAGCTGCCGTACTCCGTGTTATTCGAGGGTACGCTCACGCTGCCCGACATCATCTCTCCGAGCGAGAGGGCTCTGGAAGTCTGCGTCGGCCATACCGAAGGAACATTGCTGCCGGTGTTTTTCGCTCTTCCCACAGCGACGCCGACCGCTGAATTGCCGTAGATGTTCTGCAGGTTGCTCTTCTTGACGTATCCGACAGCTCCGCCGTACATGCCCCCGGAGACAACGGTCGCCGTTGTCGTATAGCAGTTGACGGCAAACGAGTCACTGCCACCGTAACCGATGATGCCGCCGGTATTGGGCCCCGATGAAACGAGCGACTCCATCCAGCTGTAACAGTTGATGACGAAGGCTTTTGCATTGGTGTTGCCGCCCGTGATGCCGCCGGCATTCTCGCCCGATGACGAGATGTTGCCGCCCAACACTGCGCAGTTGACGATAACCGAGTTGTTTTCGCCCGCAATGCCGCCGACACGCTTCACACCCGTGAGCGTGCCTTTCACGAAGTATACGCCGTCGAGCGTTCCGTTGTTGCGCCCGGTCATGCCGCCGATCCGGTTGCCGTTCGAGGTGAGGGTAGCTTCGATTTTGAGATCCTTGACCGTACCCGAATTAATGCGGATGACGCCGAAGATGGCAGCATCCGCGTCGATGTCGGCCTCCGCAACCGTGCGGGTCGCCGTAATGCCCTTCAGCGAGTTGCCGTTGCCGGTGAGCTGACCGGAGAAGCAGTCCCATGCGATGAAGTTCTTACCGCTGAAATCGATATCGTTCGTCACCAGATAGTAGTCCCCGGCTTTATAATCGCCCGGCTGGGTGCCGTTGATCGACTGCGCGATCTCGTTCCATCGGTCGGCGGTGGCAATCTGCCACGGGTCGCTCTCGCTGCCGGAGCCGATGCCCTCGTCGCCTGCTACGAAGATTTTCTTCGAAACCTCGCTGCTTGCACCCCGGTCATCAGTCACCTGAAGCGTCACATCGAACGTGCCGCCCTTCGTGAAGGTATATTTGACCGAAGCTTCGGTAGAGGTCGTATTATCGGGAAGGGTCCACCGGCGGGCGACGATCTCGCCATCGGAATCGACCGATGTGTCGGTAAAGGTTACTTCGGTATCCACAACCACCGTTTCCGGAGTATACGTGAAGGATGCCGAGGGCGCCAGATTGGCGGCCTTGACGACAATGGTCCGTTTGGTCGAGCTGCTGTTGCCGTCGGCGCCGTAGACCGTCAGCGTAACGACATATTCGCCGGCCTCCTTGTACATGACAGGGTCCGGAGCAGCCTCTTCCGACCAGTTTCCCAGTCCGGCGAATCCGAAATGCCAGAAATAGCCGCTGATCTCCGTGCCTTTGGCCGTTGAATTGTCGGTAAACTGTACGGCATCGACGCCGGCGATAATCTCTGCGCCGTCATCGAACGTGAAATCGGGGGTAAGGACCGAATCGAAAATCGGCCCCACCTCTTTGTCGTCGGAACATGCGGTTATCAAAACCAAACATGCGACGCATAGCAACGATATGATTCTTTTCATGGTTTCAGTCTGTTAAAATTTTTCAAATGTCTAACGGGTTGCCTCTCTACGACGGATACCCGTGCAACCGAGCAGGAATGCCTGAAGAATTAACGAGAATCTTTTCATGTCCCGAACCGTTTAATTGCTTCCGTATCCCGGATTCTGATAAAGGCCTTCGGGATTGAGAATCCGTTCGTTGTAGGGAATAGGCAGTAACAAGTCTTTCAACGAAAAATTGGAATTGATCGCGCTGAAGTGCTCCAGCATCTCCATACGATCGTACATACGCAGCAAATCCTGCCAGCGGAGCCCCTCCTGCATGAATTCGTGCAGGCGTTCATCGTAGATGCCCTGACGCAGGTCGCTCCCCGACCAATCGCCCAGCCCGGCACGCTCACGCACCTTGTTCAGCCAGGTTTTCGCCAATGTTTCCTCTTTCGACCAATAATAGGCTTCAGCCAGCATCAGCGCCACATCGGCATAACGCAGCACAATCCAGTTGTTGCCTCCATACCCGTTGGCGCCGCATTCCAGATCGGCATACTTCATGGTGTGATAGTAAGTCTGCCCCGCCTTGTTCGTTGCCCGCAGGAAAGAGCGGCGGACATCGCCCGGCTCGAATGAATCATAGACAGCCTGTATCGTGACGTTCTGCATCTCGCCTTTTCTCTGCGAGGTGACGCCCGCTCCCTCAGGACCGTACATATAATTCCACACCGATCCCAGGTCGGCGTTCCCCTGAATATAGTTGACCTGGAAAAGATTTTCCGCACACGACTTCTGCGTAGAGAGGTCCCAGACGGAGGAATAGGAAACCGACGAGAGTTCGCCGAACTTGCGCAGATCCCAGGCAGCAGTCAGTTTCCCGATCGCCTGTCCGAGCAATTCGGATTTCGAGCCGATGAAATCTTCATCGCAAGCCTGCTGCAACAAGGCTTTGCCCCAAAGTGCCCATGCGGCAGCCTTACTGACCTTGCCGCATGCCGAGGCAGGTTGCACATCAAGCAGGGGGCTTTCGGTCACATATTTCAGGTCGTCGAAAATGGCCTGGTAGATTTCGGCCTTCGGGCGGCGGTAATTGTTGGCCCGAACCTCTTCCGTACTCTCCAGAACCTTGAGCACCAATGGCACGTCACCCCACTCGGTTACCAGCCAGTAGTAAGACAAAGCGCGCAGGAACCGGGCTTCGGCTTCATACGTATCGCGGGCCGAAGGAGTAGCATAACTGACATCCCCCAGATGGGCGAAGAGCGTATTGGCGCGCGAAATGATCTTGTACAACTGCGAATAACGGTTGTAAACATAGACATTCTCCTCGGTAAGCGTATAATTGTAGAACTGATAGGGAATGCCGCTGTTGGCGCCGCTGTTGGTTACGACGGTCGCATTGGCGCGCACATCGGTAAAATAGTGATAGTTATCGGCAACATAACTTTGCGTCAGCGAGGTGTAGACGCCGTTAAGCGATGCGACAATGTCCTCTTCGGAAGTATAGTAATTGCCGACTGTCACTGAATTGGGATTATATTCGTCGAGAAAATCGCACGCAGTCAGCATAGCCGACGCTGCAAGAAGAATAAACAGATGACTGATTCTCATAACAGAACGGATTAAAACGTTAAATTTAAACCTACCGAGTAGATACGCGACAGCGGATAGCAACCCCAGTCGAATCCGGGCATCAGGTTGCTGCTCTTGTACGAAACCTCGGGGTTGTAACCGCGGTAGTCGGTAATAGTGAAGAGGTTGTCGCCGCTGACATATACCCGGCACGATTCGACCCCGATCTTCCGGAGCAGACGTTTGGGCAACGTATAGCCTAACGTAATGTTCGAGCAGCGGAAATAAGAGGCGTCCTCCACATAGTACGAAGAGAGTTTGAGAGATTGGTTCGTCACCGAGATCCGCGTGGCGATGGGTACGTTGTTGCGCCCCGGATTCGTATCCGACACATAACGGTCGGCGGCAATCGCATACTGGTTCGACGATCCTTCCACGTTGAACAGATAGTAATCCTGGAAATTGATCACCTCACCGCCGTACGAGTAAGTGAAGCTCGCTCCCAGATCGAAGCCTTTCCACGAGAGGCTGGTCGAGAAGCCGCCCGTAAAGTCGGGATAAGCGTTCCCCAAAATCGTTTTGTCGTTCGTGTCGATGACGCCGTCGCCGCTCACGTCTTTCCAGATCGTATTGCCGTAGGACAGATCGTCGAGCGCATAGCTGGGTACGGCAGGCCCTTGCAGCGTGTAGCCGGCAGGGAACTTGCTGCCGTTGGCCAGATAAACCTCCCGGTCCTTCAGCGCGTTCTTGTAATCGAGTTCCGACATGATGCCGACGGCCTTGTAGCCGTAGAACGACCCAATGGGATAGCCTTCTTTGGTAATATGCGATTGCACGGAACGCTCCGATGTGGAGAGAATGTCGTCCAGTCCGCCCAAACTAACCACTTTGTTACGGTTGATCGAAATATTCGTGCTGACATTCCACTTTACCTTGCCGGTCAGCAATCGGGCGTCGACCTGCAGGTCGAAACCACGGTTGCGGATCTTCGCATCGGTCATGTTGGTCGTTGAAGAGGTGAACCCGGAAATCGCGGAGATCGGTGCGTTATAGAGGATGTCGGTCGAGATGGAGTTGTAATAGTTGGCAATCACATTCAACCGGCTGTTGAAAAATCCCAGGTCCAGACCTATGTTGGTCTGCGTCGTCGTTTCCCATCCGAGTTCCGAATCGGCAAACCCGCCGAGACGGGAAGTGGATACGGCCGTCGTGCCGAAAGCATAACTTCCGGTCGAGATACCTGCAATGCTGGAATAATTGCCGATGTCGTTGTTGCCGCTCTTACCCCAGCTGGCACGGATACGGACCGTAGCAATGTTTTCGAGCGCATCTTTCAGAAACGGTTCGTTCGAGATCGTCCAGCCTGCCGATACCGACGGGAAATATCCCCAGCGGTTATTGACGCCGAAACGCGACGAACCGTCGGTGCGGAACGTTCCGGTCACGGTGTAACGGTCGTCGAACGAATAGTTCAGACGCGCCAGATAGGACATCATCGACCAAGCCGCTTTGCGGGTTTCATAAAGCGATACGTCCGAATCTTTCGGGCCGTGGGCTGTCACCTCGTGGATGCGGTCGTCGGCGAATCCCGTAGCCTGGACACCGAGTCGGTCGTAGGTCTTGCGCTGAAGCGTATAGCCGATGAGCGCATCGACGTGATGGCGTCCGAGCTGTTTCTTGTAGCTTGCCGTGAACTCCCCGAGCCGGTCGATATCGTAGGTCGAGCTCGAGCGGGCGATATTGTAGGAGGCCAGTTCGGGCCCATAGGCGGGCGTGCTGTTTCGGCCTATGCTCATCGGCCGGTAGTAGAAATAGCGGTAGTTGTACCACTGCTGTCCCAGTCGCGCCGAGATCTTCAGATCGGGCAATGGTTCATAGACCAGGTTGAAGTTCAGGTTGTGGCGCGAAGTCTTCTCCGAAATATCCAGTTCGTTGGCGATGACGAGCGGATTTTCGGGGAAATTGATGCCCCAGTCCGTCACCATCCGGATCATGGCGCTACGAGCGTAATCGCCGTTCTCCTCATAGGCCGGCAGGTTGGGCAGATACATGAGCATACTTTGAATAACACCGTCATTGATCATACGCCCTTCCGCCTGTACCACTTTGTTTTTGACGTCGTACATCGAATAGCTCAGGCTGGCCGAAAAGTGCTTGGTGATCTGTGCATCGAGATTCAGACGGGCATTAATGCGATTGTGATTCGAGGGGGCGATAATACCATCCTGATCCATGTAGCCGACGCTGGCCATGTAGCGAATAGCCTTGGAACCTCCCGTCACCGAAATGTTGTGGCGCATCATTCCGGCGTTGCCGAACACCTCGTCCTGCCAGTCGGTATTGTACTGCTGTTCGACAGGCGTCCGGGTCGTAAAATCGTAGAACATGGGGTGGATACCGACATCGGCGAGCGAAAATCCCTTGGCCGAACGAATCGTATTGTCGTCGTTGGGACTCCACGCAATGCCGGCGGCCGTCGCTTTCCGGCGATAGGAATCGTTGCGCGAAGCAATGTACAGGTCCCGGAATTGGTTCGCATCCAACAGATCGACCTTACGTTCGAGCTGCTGAATACCATAAGAGAAATCATAGCTGATCTTGGCGCGCTCGCCCTCTTTGCCGCGTTTGGTTGTAATCAGCACGACGCCCGAAGCGCCGCGCGAACCGTAGATTGCAGCCGAGGCGGCATCTTTCAGAATGTCGATGCTCTCGATATCGCCCGGATTGATGTAAACATCCTCCGAGGCAGGATAACCGTCGACAACATACAGCGGATCGCTGCCAGCCGAGAGCGAGTTGACACCCCGCACACGTATCTGCACGCCCTCACCC
>ENA-OZFC01001262-OZFC01001262.1-human-gut-metagenome-genome-assembly--contig:-NODE-1262-length-12717-cov-4.952930_pt1 | contig 12717 bp, 10 predicted proteins | sample MGYA00245076_ERZ653625 | MGnify/ENA primary metagenome ERZ653625 (study PRJEB26926, sample SAMN06165169) | human gut metagenome | biome: ENVO:00009003; feature: ENVO:2100002; material: ENVO:00002003... | reverse complement strand
GAGCCTTATCGTCGGCAGCGTCAGATGTGTATAAGAGACAGACCCCGCGTCAAGCGCGCGGCCGATCACAAGCGGGCTCTCGGCGATGAAGAGGGCGTTGGCCGGGTCGGCGCGGTTGACGAGCTGGTTTTCCGTCAGGCGGGCGTACACGTCCAGCTCCGGCGCGGAAAAGTCCGTGATGTCATAGATTTTTGCCATAGCTGCATCTCTCTTTTCCATAGGGTCAGCCCGATTATAACCGATTTTGCGTGCGGACGCCACCGCTTTTTTCCCGCCGATGTATGCCCCGCCGCGCCGGTGGGCATACTGGCTCTGAGGTGATATTTATGCAGTTGACCCCAAAAGAGGCCAGTTTACTCAAAGATCTCAAAGGGCAGGAGCAGCTGTGCGTGGACAAGTACAACCGCCACGCCGCCAGCGCCAATGACCCGCAGCTGAAAAACCTGTTCGAACAGATCGCGCAGGTCGAGCAGCAGCATCTCGACGCGATCACGCAGATGGAGGGCGGCACCGTCGCCGCACCGGCAGACTCCGCGACCGTGCCGACGACGTTCACGGCGACCTACAACAACACCGAGACCCCGCAGAAGCAAAACGACTGCTACCTGTGCACGGACGTGCTCGCGATGGAAAAGCACGCCTCGCACCTGTACGACACGTGCGTGTTCGAGTTTGGCGATGCCAACGCCCGCAGCGTGCTCAACGACATTCAAAAGCAGGAGCAGCACCATGGCAAGGTCATCTATGACTATATGAACACCAATGCCATGTACGCCTGACACCATCCACGCAAAAACGGCGCCCCCGAAGGCTCGGGGGCGCCGCTTTCTGTTTGCAGGATTTACTTGGAGAGTCCGTAGCTCTCGGCCAGCTTCCGGAACGCCGGGAGCGAGCGCTCGAGCTGGCTGCGCGCCACGCAGTAGGCCAGACGCGCATAGCCGGGGCAGCCGAAATCGTCGCCCGGCACGAGCAGAATGTCATAGTCCATCGCGCGGCGGCAAAACGCCCGGGCGTCCGGCTCCGGCGACTTGAGGAAAAGATAAAACGCGCCGTCCGGCCGCGCGCACGCATAGCCCATGTCCGTGAGCGCGCCGTAGATGAGCTCGCGGTTGGCAGCATACGCCGAGATGTCCGCCGTCTGGCCGAGACAGTCCGCCACGGCGAGCTGGAACAGCGACGACACGCAGATATACCCCAGCGCGCGCCCCGCACCGAGCACGGCCGCGTGCACGGCGGCATAATCGTCCATGGCCGGGTGCAGGGCGAGAAAGCCCACACGCTCACCGGGCAGGGACAGCGTCTTGCTGTAGGAATAGCAGTAGATCGCGTTCGGGTAAATTGCTGGCAGGAACGGCACCTCCACCCCGCCATAGACCAGCTCACGGTACGGCTCGTCGGCGATGATGTAGATCGGGTGGCCGTACCGGGCCTGCTTTTCGCGCAGCAGGGCCGCCAGCGCCTCAAGCTCCGGGCGCGAGACAACGACGCCGGAGGGGTTATTCGGAGAGTTCAGAATGAGCAGAGCGGTCTTTTCCGTCACCGCGGCCGCCAGCGCCTCCAGATCGAGCGCAAACGTGTCCGCCCTGCACGGCACGACGCGCACGCTGCCGCCCGCCGCCTCGGCATAGACGGCGTACTCCGGGAAGTACGGTGCGAACACGATGGCCTCATCCCCCGGGCCCATGAGCGCACGCGTGAGGATCGCCAGCGCACTCGACGCGCCGTCGGTCATGTAAATGTCCTGCGCACGGTACGCCTCGCCGAACGTCTGCGTCAGATAGGCCGCGACCTTTTCGCGCACGGACGCCATGCCCGGCGCGGGCGCGTAGGCGTGCAGCTGCGTGGGCGGCACGGTGCGCAGCAGCCGCTCGACGGCCGCGTGCACGCAGTCCGGCGGGTCGATGCTCGGATTGCCGATGGCGAAGTTATAGACGTTTTCGGGGCCGATCTCGGCCGCGCGGCGCTCGCCGTAGGCCGCGATCTCGCGGATGGAGCAGCCGCTCTCGCCCCAGTCGATCATTTGTTTCGAGATCATGCGTTTGCCTCCTCAAGATACTGTTTCAGGTACAAAATGGCCTGCCGGTAGCCCTCAAAGCCGAGGCCCATGTACGTTTTCACGCACGCCATACCGGCGTAGGAGATCTGGCGAAAAGGCTCCCGGGCGCTGACGTCCGACAGGTGCACCTCCACCGCCGGGAGCGCCACGGCCTTGAGTGCGTCGAGAATGGCGACGCTCGTGTGCGTATAGGCGGCGGGGTTGATGATGATGCCGTCCGCGGTGCCGTAGGCCGCCTGAATGGCATCGACGATCGCGCCCTCGTGGTTGGACTGAAACAGCGCGACCTCCACGCCCGCCTCGGCGGCAGATGCGCGGATAAAGTCCTGCAGCGCGGCAAAGCTCCGGCTGCCATAGATGGCCGGCTCACGCAGGCCGAGCAGGTTCAGGTTCGGCCCGTTGATGACGAGAAACTTCATGCCAGCACCTCCAGAATTGTCTGCACCGTCTCCTCCGGCGTGCCGTTGTTGTCAATGACCGCGTCGGCAAAGCGGGCGTACAGCGGCGCGCGCTGCGCGTAGAGCGCGGCAAGGTCGCTGCGCTGGGAGATGGGGCGGCCGTCCTTCGGCAGGCGCGCGAGGTCGCGCTGGAGCCAGAAGATCGTGCCGTTCTGGTGCAGGAGCGGATAGTTCTCCTCCCGGCAGACACAGCCGCCGCCCGTCGCGAGCACCGCGCCCGAACGCTTGCCGAGTTCCGCGAGTGCGGCCGTCTCCCGTGCACGGAAAGCGTCCTCTCCCCCGGCGGCAAAGATGTCCGGGATAGACATGCCCGCCGTCTCGACGACCTGCGCGTCGCTGTCGAGCACCGGGCGATGCAGCCGCTCGGCAAGCAGCGCCGCGATCGTGCTCTTACCGCTGCCGGGCATACCGATGAGGACAATGTTCTCCATCTCCTGCCGCAGCAGGCGGTGGATGCGCAGGATCTGCGCATCGTCGATGACCGTATCGGTGAACACCTCACAGCTGCGCTTGGCCTGCGCCACGAGCATGTACAGCCCGCCCGCGCACGGGATGCCGAGGCGCTCCGCCTGCAGCAGCAGCGCCGTGCGCGCGGGGTTATAGACGATGTCAAGCACGCCCGCGCACTGCGGGAACTGCCGCAGGTCGACGGCGGCTTTGCCCGTGTTCGGGTACATACCGACCGGCGTGGTGTTGACGATCACGTGCGCGTCGGCGTGGCGGTCAAGATTCTCGTAATTATCCGGCCCGTGGCGGGAGATGACCGTCACGTGCGCACCGAGCTGCTCGAGCACGGCCTGAATGGTCGCGGACGCGCCGCCGTTGCCGAGCACGAGCGCCTTTTGCCCCGCGACGTCGATGCCGCTGTGGCGCACGAGGTACTCGAAGCCGAAGGCATCGGCATTGTCGCCGTAGAGCGTGCCGTCCGGCCGGCGGACGAGCACGTTCACGCTGCCGAGCTTGCGCGCGATCGGCGAGAGCTCGGCGCAGTACGGGATGACCGCCTTCTTATACGGAATGGTCACATTGAGCGCGTCAAAATCGCCGCCGGTCAAAAACGCCGGCAGAGCTTCCGGCGCGACCTCATAGAGCCCGTAGGCATAGTCGGCGAGCTGCGCGTGAATGGCCGGCGAATAGCTGTGGCCGAGCTTTTCGCCCAGAAGTCCGCACCGCATCATCACACCACCTCACGATAGCTGCCGAGATAGGAGAATTCCTCACACAGGACCGGCAGCTCGCCCATGAGCTGCTGGAACTGCGGCGAATAGACCGACGTCTCGAGATCGAAGTAGAACATGAACTCAAAGTCACGCTCCGGCAGCGGACGGCTCTCGAGCTTGTTGAGGTTGATGCCGAGCGCATAAAAGCGCGAGAGCACCTTGTACAGGGAGCCGGGCTTGTGCGGCAGCACCATCATGAGGCTCGTGCGGTCGGCGCCGGGATAGATCTCCAGATCCTTGGCGATGCAGATAAAGCGCGTGTAGTTGTTGCCCTGATCCTGCACGGAGGAGGCCAGGCTCTCAAGCCCGTAGAGCCCGACGCACGCGCGCGACGAGAGCGCCGCGACGTCCGTGCGGTCCGACTCGGCCACGCGCTTGGCGGCCACGGCGGTGTTCTCGCAGCGCACGACCGTCACGCCCGGCAGACTCTGCAGGAAGCGGCCGCACTGGCTGATGGCCTGCTCGTGCGAGTAAATTTCCTTGATGTCCGAGAGCTTTGTACCGGGCTTGACCAGCAGGCAGTGGTCGATCTTCAGGCGCACACTGCGCACGATGCGGAAGTTGTGCTGCATCATCAGATCGTACACGGCGTTGACGGAGCCGGCCGTGCTGTTTTCCAGTGGGATGACACCATAGCGGCACAGGCCCTTTTCGATGGCGGAGAACACCGCCTCGAACGTAGCGCAGTAAAACACGTTCGGCATCGTGAACAGGCGGTCGCACGCGAGCTGGGAATACGCGCCCTCCACGCCCTGGCACGCAACGGCCGGATGCTCCGGGAACAGCTGCGGTGTGCGCGCGATGGCCTGCTCGATCTCTGCGGTCAGCGGGCTCGTGACGCCGAGCAGCCGGTTCTGGCAGCTGCGGCTGAGCTCAAAGATGAGCGAGTAGAGCGACACGGCGTATTCGCGCAGGTCCTCCGGTGCGGCGTCTGCGATCTGCTGCAGCTTGGCGCGCTCACGTCCGGCGTCGAGCGCCGGGAGATTGTGCGCCTTCTTGTAGCCCGCAATCTGTGCCGCGACCTCCATGCGCTGGTAAAACAGGGCGAGCAGCTGGCTGTCGATGCCGTCGATCTGCTGGCGATAGTCACTAAGTTCCATGGTCAAGCTCCTTATTCAAGTTCTGTATTCTCCGCCGCGGGAACGGTTTTCAGCGCAGAAAGATCCGTCCAGAAGCGGGGATAGGATTTGTCGGTACAGGCGCGGTCTTGCACCGTGACGGGCGCAGCGCAGCCGCAGGCGGCGGTGGCCGCCGCCATGGCGATGCGGTGGTCGTGCTGCGGATCGACCGTGCCGCCGCTGAGGGTCGGCTGGCCGGTGACAGTCAGGCCGCTGTCGTGCACCTCCACCTGCGCGCTGAGCGCGCGCAGCATGGCGGCCGTGCTCTCGAGCCGGTCAGACTCCTTGAGCCGCAGACGGGCGGCGTTGACGATCTGCGTCTCGCCGTCCGCGAGCGCGGCGACGACGCTCAGCACCGGGATCAAATCCGGGATGGGCGCAGCGTCGATCGTGACGCCGTGCAGTGCGCCGCGCCGGACGGTGACGGCGTCCTGTGTCTCGCGCACGTCCGCGCCGAAGCGGCGCAGGACATCGAGCACCGCGCGGTCACCCTGCGGCGAGTTGGATGCAAGGCCCGTGACCGTGACGCCGGCAGGCGAGAGCGCGCCCATGCACAGGAAAAACGCGGCGTTCGACCAGTCGCCCTCCACACGGCACCGCGCCGGGAGGCGCGCCGTCTGGCCGCCGGGGATGGTGTACGTCCTGCCGCTCTTTTGCAGGCGGATGCCGGACAGGCGCAGCGCGTCCTCCGTCATGGCGATATAGCCCGCAGACTCGAGCCTACCCGTCACGGCGAGCGTGCTCTCTCCCGGCAGGCGCGGCAGCGCCATGAGCAGGCCGGAGATGTACTGTGAGGACACATCGCCTGGCAATTCATAGGCGCCGGGGTGAAGCTGCCCGCTGACGTGCAGCAGCGCGCCGTCGCGCCGGATGGTCATGCCGTGCGCCGTGAGCACCGCGTCGAGCGGTGACAACGGCCGCTCCGGCAGACGCCCCTCCATACGGAAGGTCACGTCCGCGCCGAGCGCGCCCACGACCGGCAGCAGAAAGCGCAGTGTCGAGCCGCTCTCGCCGCACAGTAGGTCGGCATGCGCGGGCATTTCCCCGGCAATGGGGACGATGCGGAACGCACCCGCGCCGTCGTCCGTGATGTCCGCACCAAGCGCGCGCAGACAGCGCGCCGTGGCGGTGATGTCGGCCGAGACGCCGTCGCACCGCAGCGCCACGGGCTGCGCGCCGAGCGCGGCGCAGATGAGCAGGCGGTGCGCCTGCGATTTGGAAGCCGGGATGCGCACGCTGCCCGTGCGCGGCCCGGGTAGAACGGTCTGATTCATGCGATGCCTCCGTCCGCGAGCCAGGCGCGGATGTCCGCCGCCGGGATCGTCTCGATGCGGCAATGGCCGATGCGCTCCGGCACGATGAGGTGCAGCTTGCCGTCTGCGATCTTTTTATCCGAGCGCGCGGCGTCCGTGAGCGCGTCACAGGTGAAGTCCGTCTCCGTCGGCAGGCCGTACTGCCGCAGGAGCGCGATGATCTGCGCGCAGGTGTCCTCCGTGCAGATGCCGCGTTTGGCGGCCGCGCGCGCGATGATGGCCATGCCGATGGCCACGCCGCAGCCGTGCGGCACGGCGTAATCGCTGCATTTTTCGACCGCGTGGCCGAACGAGTGGCCGAGGTTCAGCAGCTGGCGGCTGCCGCGGTCGAACTCATCGGCCGCGACGAGGTCGCGCTTCATGCCGACACACGTCGCGATGACGTGCTCCACCTGCGCGCTGACCGGGGCCGCACGCAGCTCGGAGAAGAACGGCTCGCTGCGCAGCACGGCGTATTTGATGACCTCGGCGCAGCCGTTGCGGTATTCCTCCGGCGGGAGGGTGCGCAGCGTATCCGGGTCACAGAGCACAAGGCTCGGCTGATAGAAACAGCCGACCTGATTTTTGCCGCTCGCAAGGTTCACGGCCGTCTTACCGCCGACGGAGGAGTCCACGGCGGCCAGCAGCGTTGTCGGCACCTGCACGAACGGGATGCCGCGCTGATACGTCGCGGCGGCAAAGCCCGCAAGATCGCCCGTCACGCCGCCGCCGAGCGCGACGATCAGGTCGCTGCGGCTCAGGCGGTGCGCGGCCAGAAAGTCCAGCAGCACCGCGTAGGTGGCGAGCGTCTTGCAGTGCTCGCCGCCGGGATAGGTGAACGTCACGGTACGAAAGCCCGCGCGTGTAAGCGAAGCCGTGAGCCGCGCGGCGTACAGCCCCGCCACGGTCTCCCCCGAGACGATGGCCGCTGTGCGGCCCGTGCCGAGTACCTGTGCGATCTGCGCGCCGGCATCATCGAGCAGGCCCGGCTGCACGAGCACATCATAATCGCGCGAGGCGGTCACATGGATGGTCGTCATCGGCCGTCCACCTCCTCCTTGCGCCGGCGGCCCTCGTCGAGCAGGCGCGTGAGCGCGGGCAGGTCGTCGTGCACCATCGCGTTGCGGTACTCGCCCAGATGCGCCATGAACACGTCCAGCTCATGGAGCAGGTTGTCCTTGTTTTCCAGAAAGAGCTCAGCCCACATCTCAGGGCTCAGCCATGCGACGCGGGTCATATCCTTGTAGCTGCCGGCAGAAAAGCCCTTGTGCTGCGAGGCCGTAGGGCTCTTGATATACGCATTCGAGACTACGTGCGCCATCTGCGAGGTGAAAGCGATCATCTCGTCGTGCGCCTCCGCCGTCGTGAACGAGAAGCGCGAGAAGCCCGCGGGCTGGAGCAACTGCTTGACGCGGTCAAAGAGCAGCACGTCGTCAAAGTCCGGCGGCACGATGACCATCGGCGCGCCATGATACATGGTCGCTTTCGCGTTCTTGAAGCCGGAGTACTGCGTACCGGCCATCGGGTGACCGCCGAGGAACGTAACACCGTGCTCCTTCGCGATCGGGAAGCACGCGGCACAGATGGTGCGCTTCGTGCCGCCGCAGTCGAGCACGACGGGGTGCGGGCCGATGTGCGGGGCCATGCGGTGGAACCACTCGATGGTCGCCTCCGGATAGAGGGCGATGAGCACGAGGTCGCACGCGGCGATATTCTCCTCCGTGAGCTCGGCATCCACCGTACCGCTCATGACGGCAAAATCGAGCACGCTGCGGCTGCGGTTCCAGGCGAGCACGGTCGCGCCCGCTTCATGATAGGCCTTGGCAAAGGAACCGCCGATCAGGCCCAGGCCAACGATGCCGACCGTCATTTCGCGATCACCTCACGGATGCTGCGCACCTTTTTGGCGAGGTCGTCGTAGACCTCCGGGCGCAGGGACTGCGCGCCGTCGCACAGGGCGTGCATGGGGTCGTTGTGCACCTCGATGATGAGACCGTCCGCGCCGCAGGCCGTCGCGGCGAGCGCCATCGGCTCGACGAGGCGGGCAATGCCGGTCGCGTGGCTCGGGTCAACAATGATGGGCAGGTGCGTCAACTCCTTGAGCATGGGCACGGCCGCGAGGTCGAGCGTGTTGCGGGTGTAATCGTCGAATGTGCGGATGCCGCGCTCGCAGAGGATGACCTGCTCGTTGCCGCCGGCCATGATGTACTCGGCGCTCATGAGCAGCTCCTTGAGCGTGCTTGCAAGGCCGCGCTTGAGCAGGATGGGCTTGCGGAGCTTGCCGAGCTCGCGCAGAAGGTCGAAGTTCTGCATGTTGCGCGCGCCGACCTGAATGATATCCACGTCCTCGAACAGAGGCAGATGCTCGACGCCCATGATCTCCGTCACGATGGGCAGCCCGGTCTCCTGCCGTGCGATCTTGAGCAGCTCAAGGCCGGTGGCCTTCAGGCCCTGAAAGTCGTAGGGCGAGGTGCGGGGCTTGAACGCGCCGCCGCGCAGGATGTTCGCACCGGAGGCCTTGACGGCCTTCGCGACCGCGACGATCTGCTCCTCGGACTCAACGGAGCAGGGCCCGGCGATCATGACGAAGTTGCCGCCGCCGATCTTCACACCGCCGACATCCACGACGGTGTCGTCCGGGTGGAACTTGCGGTTGCAGCACTTGAATGGCTCGGTCACGCGCTTGACACTGTCAACGATGCCGAGGCTGCCGATCAGATCCATATCCACGCGGGTCGTGTCGCCGACGAGGCCGAGCACGGTCTGATATTCGCCCTCGGAAATATGGATGGTCAGGCCCTGACCCTCGAGCCAGTCGATGAGCTGCTCGCGCTTTGCGGCTTCCACGCCATGTTTGAGTACGACGATCATGATGTTTACCTCCGATATATTTATCTGAATTTTTGTTTTTGTTTTTCAAAAGAAAAATGCGGCACAGGCTCAACCTGTGCCGCATGAAACATTCTCGGGATCCGAGCTATTTTTTGCATCACAAATCAGCCTTACTATATTGTCATAGTAAAGTAATAAGCGTATGCAAAATAATAGTTACGGTTCATGATATTGCTCCGATTCTGATGAAAAATCTTGATGGTTCGAGTATAAAAACTTCGCGCACAAATGTCAACCGCAAATTTTCACAAATTCCGCATTTTTTTGTGCTCCGGCGTATGGCAGATGTCCAAGATGCAGCCAAAAAGTGTGCGGGGGCGGCTGATGCCGCCCCCGCTGAGAAATTGCTGTGCCGGGGATATATGAAAAAGAGGATCAAGCGTTGACCACGTGCTCGACGTAGCCCATGAGGATCATGGCGACCTGGGCGCGGGAAGCGCTGCCCTGGGGGTCGAGGATCGTCTGCGTGCCGCGCACCGCGCCGCTGATGAGGCCGGATGCATTGGCCCACGCGAGCGCATCCTGCGCCCAGCCGGACACGCTGCCGGCATCCGGGAACACCGAGAGGTCAGCGCGCGCGCTGACGTCATAGCCCTTGCTCTGCGCGTAGTTGAAGAGGATGACGGCCGTCTGCTCGCGCGTGACGGAGCCGTCAGGATCGAAGCGGCCATTGCCGATACCGGCGACCACGCCGTTTTCTGCCGCCCAGGTGACAGCGTCGGTGTACCACGCGCCGTTCGGCACATCATCAAACGTGTTGGTGCCCTTCGGCGCGGGCTCGCCCGCGAGGCGCCACAGCACAGACACGAGCATAGCGCGCGTCATGGTCATATCCGGGGCAAAGGTCGTGGCGGTCGTTCCGGCAAAGAGACCGTTGTTGTAGGCATAGGCCGCCGCGCCGTAATACCAGCTGCCGGCGGGCACATCCGTGAACGGGAAGCGCGCTATGGCCGTCACGCCGGAGACGACATCAAAGGTATAGGTCTGCCGATCGGCATCCCACGCACCGCCGACGGCGGAGATAGTGCCGTTCTCGGCGAGGCTCCACGCGGTCAGGTCGTCCGCTGCGCGCACGGGAATACCGGCGCGCACGCTGCCGGCGGGATAGCTCGCCGCCGCGCCGTCAACCAGAACGGAAGCATTGGCAAGCACGGCGCTGCTCGCCTGCGAACCGAGGGCACGCTGCTGCGCAGCGTTGACAGACGCCCCCGTGAGCGAGACGGCAATGTCCTTGTGCAGGTCAAGCGCCGCGAGCGCGTCGCTATCCAGTGTAACGGTGCCGGCTGCGAACTGCACCTGCAGGGCCGCAACACCTGCATTGCGCGCATTGGCGATCGAGCGGCCGGCCAGGATGACCGTGTCGGCCGCGGGATCTGTGGCGTTGACCGTCACGGCCGCGCCGGACTGGGCGTCCGTAGCCGTGCGGAGCTGGCGGCTGGTGAGGAACACCGTCGCGGTGCTGCCCTGTACGTACGCCTGCGTAACGGCGGCGCTGCTGCCGGTGACCGGCAGGAGGCGCACCTGCGCACTGCTGCCCTCGAGCAGGATGGTCTTGTCATTGTCGTCGGGGCAGTTGTTGTCCACGCTCATGGAGACGACGATCTTCACGAGCAGGTCGTTGAGCTGGCTCTTGAGATATTTGGTGAACAGGCCCTGGAACTTCGTGAACAGCACGCTGCCGCGGCCGAACGCGTCTCTGGCAACGATGTCGAGCACCTGATCGAGCAGTGCGCCGCTCTTGAGCTGGTCGACGCCGGACTGCACCCAAGCGGGATAATTGCCGTCGTCCTCACCGGCGAGGTTGCACTGATAGATCCAGTTGGCAAAGTCGAGCAGGTCCTTGCCGTCCGCGATCGGAACGGCGGCCACATCGTCAATGATCTGGTCGATGTTCGCCACGATCTTCGTGACCGGCCAGGTGTCATTCGGCAGATACTTGCCGAAGAAGGACTTGACGAAGTCGCCCGCGACCGTCTTGAGCATATCGGTCGAGAAGCCGAATTCCCGGGCATACTCGGTCAGGTCATCGATCACATGCGCAGTACCCGTGGCGGGATCTGTGTAATTGATGGGGCCGGCATGCGTCTTGGTGCTCACGCTCATGTAGGTGCTCGTCTCACCGCCGACGGTGCTGCGGCGCAGGTCGACAAAGCGGATCGGGCACGGATACGTCAGCGCAGAGCCGGTCTCGATGTCATAGAAGGTGTTGCCGGCCTTCGTGGTCATGGCAGCGATGTCGATCGCGTGCATATGGCCTGTGAAGACGGCGCTCATGCCGGCGTCGGCATACTCCTGCGCGATGCGCTCATAGCCGTTGACAAGGTACATGGGCAGGATGGTGGGCTCGACATCGAAGTGCGGCACCAGACCGTGGTGCTCCAGACCGATGACAAGGTCGCCGCGTGCCTTCGCGGCAGCGGTCTGCTCGATGACCCACTTTTCGAGATCGGCACTGATGGCACCGCTCGTCTCATGCTCATCGTCGCCGTTGGAGGTGTTGTCCGAGCTGTAGCGGCAGGTATCCATGGCGATAATGGTCAGCCCCTCGACCGGTCGTGCAACATAGGACAGACCGCCGGCCTTGTTGCCCTCGGCCGGAGTGAAGGTCGCGATGACGGTTGGGTCGGAGTAAACAAAGTCATAAATCTGCTTGAAGTCCTCCGGCTCCGTGCGCGTGGCGCGCACGGCCTTGCCGTCGGCGGTGTTGAAGTTCTTGGCATTGTAATTACGGATGTCATGGTTGCCGTTGATGACATAGATCTTCAGCCCCGGAATATCCTGCTGCAGCTGCTGCAGCTGCTTTGCCAGCGCCGCGTGGCACTCCTGCTCGCCGTCCTTGGTCAGGTCGCCGGACACGAGAAGGATGTCGGGCTTGTCCGCGCGAACTTGCTCAAACTTTTCGTGCAGGATTGCGGAGCTCTCCTTGAGCAGCTTGCGGTCGCTGTTGAGCGCGTGCTCAAAGTCCGCCGTGTTTGCAATCATATCCGGCGAGAAATAGTGCAGGTCGGACATGACTGCGATCCTTAGGTTCATGTCCTGCGGCTTGTCCGCCGCAAGAGCCGGAACCGTCAGTGTGAAGGCAAGGACTACCGCCAGCAGCAGCGACAGCAGTCTGCTTCCATTGTGCATTCTGGTTTTCATTTCTTCCTCCTGTTTTTTAGACTCCTACAACATTGCACGGCCCGCTGCCGTGCAACTGTATTCTTTCAAACCCGTGTAAAATCTGCAAGCCGGTTTCGGTAAAAAAGAAACCGTACCGTTCCGGCTGCCGCGGGTAATGCCACTGTATCATGTACGTGCCCGGATTGCAACCAAAATTCAACTGTTCCGGCCGATTGCGGAAAAATCCCGGTCTCCCGGCACTTTCCGCCTTGACAAGCAGGCGGTTTCGTTTTATCATAAAGTGTAACAAACACGGGGAGCCGCTTTGGCTGAGAGTAAGCATCCGCTTAGACCCGCACACCTGATTTGGACAATGCCAACGTAGGGATTCATACTGCCGGACCACAACAGCAGCACTCTTTACGGGCGCCGCTGTTTTTTCATGCAGACATTTCCGCAAAAGAAAGGAGTCATTCCTATGGAGCAAGTGCTCAAGACCATGCTCGAGAACGTGCGCGCGAAATCACCGCTCGTGCACCTGTCTCTTATACACATCTGACGCTGCCGACGATAAGGCTC
>ENA-OZFC01001249-OZFC01001249.1-human-gut-metagenome-genome-assembly--contig:-NODE-1249-length-12782-cov-4.867919_pt1 | contig 12782 bp, 10 predicted proteins | sample MGYA00245076_ERZ653625 | MGnify/ENA primary metagenome ERZ653625 (study PRJEB26926, sample SAMN06165169) | human gut metagenome | biome: ENVO:00009003; feature: ENVO:2100002; material: ENVO:00002003... | reverse complement strand
CCCGACAGCTGCGGCAGCGCCCACGCCGGAGCCGTCCCCCGCTTCCACGCCGCTGCCCAGTGCCGCGCCGGAGCTGGACGACGCGGGCCGCATCCGCAGCGTGACGCTCAGGCAGGGCAGCGGCGACGGCTATGTGGAACTGGCCGCAGGCAGCATCCGAAACAGCACCGAGCACACCGACGCTGACCTGCGCGCCGCTGTGACGACGCAAAATTTACCGTTTGCCGTTGAAAAGAACAGTACCCTGCCGCAGGTGCTCATCATGCACACCCATGCCACCGAGAGCTACCAGACCTGGCCGGACCCCGTGTTTGACCCCGGCTACACGGCCCGCAGCAAAAGCACGGCGCTGAATATGTGCGCTGTCGGAGAGAAAATGGCGCAGGTGCTCAACGCGGCGGGCATCCGCACGCTGCACGACGAAACGCTTTACGACGCGCCCGGCTACACCGACAGCTATAAGCGCAGCCGCGCGGGCGTGCAGGCGTATCTGGAGCGCTACCCTTCTATAAAGGTCGTGCTGGATGTCCACCGCGATGCCATCGAGGACAGCGACGGCACGCGGGTCAAGCCCGTGTGTGAGATCGACGGCGAGAGCACGGCGCAGGTCATGGTCATTGCCGGGTGCGGCAACGGCAGCAGCATTGCCCTGCCTAACTGGCGGCTCAATCTGCGTTTTGCCGCCGAATGGGAGGCCGCTATGGAAAGTGCCTACCCGGGCCTGACCCGCCCTGTGCTGTGCGGGTATCGGTTTTACAATCAGGATTTGACGACAGGCAGCCTTTTAATAGAGATCGGCGGCCACGCGAACACGCTGGACGAGGCCCTCCGCGCCGGAGAGTACGCCGCCAAGGCGCTGGCGGCGGTGCTGGGAGGGTAAATCTCAAAATCTCTTATTACAATTTTAATCAATGTTGGGATTCATCCCTTCCGGGCAGCTTGCGCCGCCGCACACTCCTACGGGCGGATATGGAATCCGCCCCTACGGTAGGAATCGGCGTCCCCGACGCCCCGCAGACCTTCATGGCATCGCAAACGTAACATCATCGCCGCGCGGTAGGGGCCGGACATGTCCGGCCCTGCACCTTCCCATAAACGCCTGCCCGCGGGATACCTCCGGGCCGGGCATGCCCGGCCCCTACAACCCCTGCACCCCTGCAATTCTGCAAATATCGGCTCTTTACTTTTTATAAAATACCTGTTACAATAGGAACATTCATATATATAAAGAGGAGTGGACTATCCATGCAGAGAACGGAACTTGCATCGCTGTACAAGGCCACCCCTGCAGACGGCACCAAGGTCACCGTCTGCGGTTGGGCCAAGACTGTGCGCGATTCTAAAAATATCGGCTTTATCTCGCTGTCCGACGGCAGCTGCTATAAGCCCGTCCAGATCGTTTTTCAGGCCGACAAGCTCGCCAACTATGCCGAGATCGCCAAGTGCGGTCTGTACACGAGCTTTGAGGTCACCGGCAGCGTTGTTGTGACCCCGGGCGCCAAGCAGCCCTTTGAGATCAATGCGGATGAAATCACCGTGCTCGGCCCCTGCGGCGGCGACTATCCGCTGCAGAAAAAGAAGATGGGCATGGACTACCTGCGCACCATGACCCACCTGCGCCCCCGCACCAACACCTTCAACGCTGCGTTCCGCGTGCGCGGCCAGGCGGCGTTCGCCCTGCACCAGTTCTTCCATGAGCACGGCTTTACCTACGTGCATACGCCGATTTTCACCGGCTCTGACTGCGAGGGTGCCGGTGAGATGTTCCAAGTGACCACCCTTGACCTCAACGATATCCCCCGCAACGACGAGGGCGGCGTTGACTACACGAAGGACTTCTTCAAGCGTCCTGTCAACCTGACCGTTTCCGGCCAGCTGGAGGCCGAGGCCATGGCCATGGCGCTGGGCAACGTCTACACGTTCGGCCCCACCTTCCGCGCCGAGAAGAGCTACGACACCCGCCACGCCGCCGAGTTCTGGATGATCGAGCCCGAGATGGCCTTCGCCGACCTGAACACCTATCTCGAGACCGCTGAGGCCATGACCCGCTACGTCATCCGCTACCTGCTGGACAACTGCCCTGACGAGCTGGCCTTCTTCAACCAGTTCTTTGACAAGGGCCTGATCGAGCGCCTCGAGCTGGTCGCATCCAGCGACTTTGCCCGCGTGACCTACACCGACGCCATCGAGCTGCTGAAGAAGAACAACGACAACTTCCAGTATAAAGTCGAGTGGGGCACCGACCTGCAGACCGAGCACGAGCGCTATCTGACCGAGCAGATCTTCAAGAAGCCCGTGTTCGTCACCGACTACCCGAAGGAAATCAAGGCATTCTACATGCGCCAGAACGAGGACGGCAAGACCGTGGCCGCCGCCGATATGCTGGTTCCCGGCATCGGTGAGCTGATCGGCGGCTCTCAGCGTGAGGAGCGCCTCGACGTGCTGGAGGCCCGCATGAAGGAGCTGGGCCTGAACACCGCCGACTACGACTGGTATCTCGACCTGCGCCGCTACGGCAGCGTTAAGCATGCGGGCTACGGTCTGGGCTTTGAGCGCCTGCTGATGTACGTCACCGGCATCCCCAACATCCGCGACGTCATCCCCTTCCCCCGTACCTGCGGTGGTTTTTGATGCAGCCCATTGCCGCACCGCTGCTGCAATGGTTTGACGCAAACAAGAGGCTCCTGCCTTTCCGGCAGGAGCCTTCTGCGTACCATATCTGGGTCAGCGAGATCATGCTCCAACAGACCCGTGTAGCAGCGGCCATCCCCTATTATGAACGCTTTATCGCGGCTTTGCCGGACCCCGCCGCGCTGGCGGCCTGTGAGCCGGACGCCCTGCGCAAGCTGTGGCAGGGGCTGGGCTACTACAACCGCGTCAACAATATGCAGAAGGCTGCCCGCATCGTCTGCGAGCAGTACGGCGGCGACCTGCCCGCCGACTACGACGCCCTGCGCAGTCTGCCGGGCATCGGTGACTACACGGCGGGCGCGGTGGCCAGCATTGCGTTTGGCATCCCCGTCCCCGCGGTGGACGGCAACGTCCTGCGCGTTTTTGCGCGGCTGTACAACGACGACGCGGACGTCATGGCCCCGGCAACGAAGAAAGCCTTTACCGTGCGGGTGCTGGACCAGATGCCCAAGGCCACGCCCGGTCCCTACAACGAGGCCCTGATGGAGCTGGGGGCGCTGGTCTGCATCCCCGGCACGCCCCACTGTGAGGAATGCCCGCTGGCCGATTTGTGCCGGGGCTATGCGGCTGGCCGGGCGGACCAGCTGCCTGTGAAGCCCGCGCCCAAGGCCAAGGGCAAGGTGCCCGTGACGGTGGCGTTGATTGAAAGTGAGCAGGGATTGCTTTTGCAGCGCCGCCCCGCACGGGGACTGCTGGCCGGATTGTGGCAGCCCGCAGCGTGGGAAAAAGCGCTGACGCGGGACGAGCTGACCGCCACACTGGCGGGCATCGGTGTACAGGCCGCGCTGGACGAGCCCCTGCCCCACGCTAAGCACGTATTTACGCACAAAATTTGGGAACTCGGCGGCTGGAAGGGCACCGCCCCGGCGTGCGAGCTGCCCGATGGCTATGTCTGGGCCGCGCCGGAGGATTTGGCAGAGGTCTATCCCGTGCCGAATGCGTTCGGGGCGTATGTGAAGGCGAAGTGAGGGTGGGTTTCTCATGGCCATGAACGGCCAGAGCCCCTCAGGCCTCGCGGGCTCTGCTCGTTTGCCGCTATGTATAACCTCCCGTGGGCTCTGCGCCAGCCACACACCTCCCCGGAGCGGTCAAGACCGCTCCCTACAAACCGGCCGTGAACGGCATTCCGTAGGGAGGGGTCTTGACCCCTCCGCGCCCGTGTGCGGTTAGCGCCCGTAAAAAGGCAATAGAGCCGTAGGGGCCGCACATGTGCGGCCCGCAGCCTGCCCGTCAGCACCCGTTCCAGGAAAGCCGCGGGCGGCATATATGCCGCCCCTACAAGCCATCCCGCAAACGCCCGCCTGCCTTATACGTCCCGGGCCGGGCATGCCCGGCCCCTACAATACAACCAACAAAAACAGGAGCATCACCACGCACGGTGACGCTCCTGTTCTTTTTTACATAGTATGGCTTGCTGCGGTCACTCCAAATTCCCGGTCAGCAGCATGACAGAGGTCAACGCGGCTAACGGCGCGGTCTCGCAGCGCAAAATCCGGGGGCCTAACCCTACGGTCACAGCCCCGGCGGCCTTCGCGGCCTCGGCCTCCTCGACGGAGAAGCCGCCTTCGCTGCCGGTCACGATGGCAACGCGCTTGTACTGCCCGGGGTGCAGCACCTCCCGCAGGGGCGCGCCGCCGCCCTCGTAAAAGAACAGCACAACGTCAAAATCCGCAAATGCTTTGCAAACCGCGGCAAAATCGTTCAGCGGCAGGGCCACGTGGGGCAGCATGGCGCGGCCCGCCTGCTTGGCGGCCTCGGCGGCAATGCGGTTGTAGCGCTCGTTCTTGACATCCTCTTTTTTCGGCGTGGCTACGCAATACCGGCTGAAAAACGGCACGACCTCGGTCACGCCCAACTCGACGCTGTGGCGGATGACCTCCTCCAGCTTGCCCGCCTTGGGGTAGCCCGCAAACAGCGTCACGGCGCAGTCCGGCTCGGCCTTGCTCGTCGTGCCGTCGGTTACGGAAAACTCCACCCGCCCCGGCTCGATGGCCGTGACCGTGCCGAGGTATTCCAGCCCGTCCGGCCCGCAGAGCACGACCTCCTCACCGATTCTGGCGCGCATGACGTCGGCCAGATGGTGGGCGTCGCTGCCGGTCAGCGCGGCGCGGCCCTCGGCCAGCTCCCGCGTAAAATAACGATGCGGCATAGATCAAGCCTCTTTCTTTTCGCAGATGATGCAGACCCAACCGCGCTTCTCCTTGACCTCGACAGGCTCGAGACCCGCGGCCTTCAGCCCGGCCAGCACCTCGTCCTTGCGCTCGTCGATGATGCCGCTGGCGATGAACCGTGCGCCCGGGGCCATGAGCACCGGCACATGCGGGGCCAGCGACAGGATGGCAGCCGCCACGATGTTGGCCGTGATGATGTTGTACTGGCCGCTGGCCTTGTCGGACAGGTCGCCGACGAGGACTTTAAAGCGGTCCGCCACGCCGTTGCGCGCGGCGTTCTCGCCCGCGGTGCGCACGCACATGGGGTCGATGTCCACGCCCTCGGCGGAGTCTGCGCCTAATTTCAGCGCGGCAATGGCCAGAATGCCGGAGCCGGTGCCGATGTCGAGCACGCGCTCCCCGCCCTTGACAAGGCTGTCCAGCGTCTCGAGGCAGAGCGAGGTCGTCTCATGCGTGCCGGTGCCAAAGGCCATGCCGGGGTCCATGACGATCCTAATGCGGTCCGTCCGGTAATCCTCCCAGCCGGGCACGATGGCGAGGCGCTCGCCGATGTCCATGGCGTGGTAGTACTTCTTCCAGGCGTTCTGCCAGTCCTCCTGCTCGACGCCCGTGGTGTTGAGCTGGTAGCCGATGCCGCTGTTTTTCAGCCGCTCCTCAAACAGGGGCAGCACCTCGGCGGGGTTCTCGTCAGGGGCAAGGTACATGTGTACGATCACGATGTCACGCGGTTTGTCCAGCAGGTCCTGTTCAATTAAATCTACGTGGGCGATCTCCCACGCCTGCTGCTCCAGGTCGCTGTAGTCCTCAATATAGATGCCGCCGTTGGCAACCATCGTTGCGATGGCTTCGGCAGTGTCGGCGTCGCGCTTGGCGACGGTGATGCTGATGTCAGTCCATTCCATGTGGGTGGCTCCTTTATAAATTGCTTGCGGGCGCATACGGAATGCGCCCCTACGAATAACGGGCGCGTTGCAGGGGCGGCCATTGGCCGCCCGCGGAACGCGGTGGCTGCCGCAATCTGCCTGCGGGCGGGCAATGCCCGCCCGAGAACTGCGCCATAACCCCAATTTTACCTATTATACCGTATTTTCCCCCATAATTCAATCACAGAAAGGAGAAATCCCCATGCAAATCACGCGCTTGTCTGCTGCTGAATGTGAGGACCTCTACCGCTCTGCCCTGCCGCGGGATTTCCCTGCCGCCGAGCTGAAGCCGTTTGCCGAGATCCAACGCCTGCTGGAGTCCGGCGTCTACGAGCCGCTCCTTCTGACCGATGACGCGGGCGCACGGCTGGCCTATGCGTGGCAGGTCGTGCTGCCGGGCCAGCGCACGGCGCTGCTTGATTACTTTGCCGTGCGGTACGACCTGCGCGGCAGCGGCGTGGGCACGGCGGCGCTGGGGCTGGTCCGGGACTACGATGCCATGCGGGTACACGACCTGGTGCTGGAATGTGAACACCCCGCCGAGGCTCCCGACCCGGCCACCGCGCGGCGGCGCATCGGGTTTTACCTGCGGGCAGGCGCGCGGGCCACGGCGCTGGAAAGCCGGGTGTTCGGCACGCGGTACGCCGTGCTGGCCCTGCCCTGCGGCGGTATGGTCCCCGATGCGGCGCTTTGTAAAGAACTGCGCACGCTGTACAAGGTCATGGTGCCGCACCCGTATTATCGCGGGCAGGTCATATTTTACGGCAGCTAGGCACATACTACCCCCAAAAAGGGGAGGAATGAAATGTGAAACTGGATCCCAGGCAATATGATGAGATGGTCAACCGCGCGTCGCCGCCGTCGCCCGTGGTGCGGGACTGCGCGTGGGCGTTTTTGGTCGGCGGGGCCATCTGCACCCTCGGCGAGGCACTGCGGCAATTTTTCCTGATTTGGTACGACAAAACGCTGGCGGGCACGCTGACGAGCATTGCGCTGATTTTTCTGTCCGCCATTTTCACACTGCCGGGCTGGTACCAAAAGCTGGCCGCCAAGGCGGGCGCGGGGACGCTGGTGCCCATTACAGGGTTTGCAAACTCCGTCGTCAGCCCGGCGATTGAATTCAAGGCCGAGGGCTGGGTGACCGGTGTAGGCGCGAGGATTTTCGGCATCGCGGGGCCGGTCATCGCGTTTGGGACGCTGGCCAGCTTTGTGTGGGGCGTGCTCTACTGGCTGCTGGGAAAGGTGGGGTGACCGATGACGCGCAGAGGCGATACCCTGCTGTTTGACGCGCCGCCCACCGTGGCGGCCTGGGCCGCGGCAGGCGGCAAAAAGGAGAGCGAGGGCCCGCTGTCGTCGGCCTTTGACTTTGTGACGCAGGACGCGGCTTTTGGCGAGCAGGGCTGTGAAAACTGGGAGCAGGCCGAAAGCCTCTTGCAGCGCAAGGCCGTGGAGCTCTGCCTGCGCAAGGCGGATATTCCGCGTTCCAAAGTCGATATTGCGTTTGCGGGCGACCTGCAGGCCCAGTGTACGGCCAGCAACTACACGATGCGGGAACTGGGCATCCCGTTTGCGGGCATCTACGGCGCGTGCTCGACCATGGCGGAGACGCTGGGCCTTGCCGCGGTGTTTGCGGCGGGCGGCATGGCCGAGCGGGTCCTGGCGCTGACAAGCAGCCATTTTTGCGCGGCAGAGCGGCAATTCCGCACGCCGCTGGAGTACGGCGCCAAGCGCACCCCCACGGCCCAGTGGACGGCCACCGCCGCGGGGGCCTGCCTGGTGCGGGCGCACGGCAGCGCGGGCGTGCCGGTGCTGTCGGTGACGTTTGGCCGCGTGCAGGATTTTGCGGTGCATGACATCAACAACATGGGTGCTGCGATGATGCCTGCGGCAGTCTCGACGCTGCTGCGCTATTTTTCGGCCACGGGGACAAGCCCGCAGGATTTTGACGCAATTTTTACGGGCGATTTGGGCGAGGTCGGCACGGCACTTCTGCATGAGCAGATGGCCAAAGAGGGGCTGCCGCTGGACAACCATAAGGACTGCGGCTGCTTATTATATGACACAAACAGTCAGAATGTACAGGCGGGCGGCAGCGGGGCAGGATGCAGTGCGGCGGTGCTGTGCGGGAAGATCCTGCCGATGCTGGCCGCGGGGCAGCTGCGCCGCGTGCTGTTTCTGGCAACGGGTGCGCTGATGAGCCAGACCACGTTTTTGCAGGGGGAGAGCATCCCGGGCATCGCCCACTGTGTCGAGCTGGGAGGTGCGGTATGAGCTATGTCTGGGCGTTTGTGGTCGGCGGCGCAATCTGCGTCGTAGGGCAGCTTTTTATTGATTACACGAAGTTCTCCCCTGCCCGAATCTTGACCGGGTATGTCGTGGCAGGCGTAATCTTAAGCGCTGTCGGGCTGTACAAGCCGCTGGCGGATTTCGCCGGGGCGGGGGCCAGCGTGCCGCTGCTGGGGTTCGGGCATTTATTGGCACAGGGCGTGCAGAATGCCGTGGACGAGTGCGGCCTGCCCGGTGCGTTTACCGGCGGCCTGACGGCGGCGTCCGGCGGCATAGCGGCCAGCCTGATTTTTGGCGTGCTGGCTGCGCTGGTGGGAAAAAGTAAGGATCAGAACTGAGTGAGGAGTCAGGAGCGGACGCCGACCCACTGAGAGGGGCAGACTTCCGGCGGCAACCCGCTGCCGGGCCATAATGGCACGGTTTCCCCTCATCAGTCAGCGGGCGGGGCCGCTGACAGCTTCCCCCGAAGGGGAAGCCATTCAAACAAAAAACAGGGATGCAGATTTCGGTCTGCATCCCTGTTTCTATATTGTTTTTACTGTGCGCTGGACCCAAGCGTAACAGCCAGCGTCAACACCTTGCCGTCGCGCTCGACCTGGAGGTTGACGGTGTCGCCGATGCCCTTGTCCTTCAGGTAATTCTTCAACGCGGAGGAATCACTGACGGCGGTGTCATCGACGGCCAGCACGCGGTCACCCGCCTGTACACCGGCGGCGTCGGCACCGCTGCCCTTTGTGACCTCGACGACATAGACGCCCATTGTGGAGACACCCAGCTGCTGGGCGGTCTGGGCGTCGGTCACATCCATGATCTTGACGCCCAGCGCGGGACGAGCCACGCTGCCGTTCTCGATCAGCTGCCGGCCAATCTCCATGGCTGTGTTGATGGGAATCGCAAAGCCGATGCCCTCGGCCTCACTGTAGCTGGACTTGGCATTGACAATGCCGATCAGCTCGCCGTTCGCATTGAACAGGCCGCCGCCGGAGTTGCCCGGGCTGATGGACGCATCGGTCTGGATCAGCGTCATATCGTTGTCTTGCACGGTGACCTGACGGTTCAGCGCGCTGACGATGCCATCGGTGACAGTGTTGGACAGCGTGCCCAGCGGGTTGCCGACGGCGACGGCGACCTCGCCCACGGCCAGGGCGTCACTGTCGCCGATGACCGCCGGGGTCAGGCCCGTAGCATCAATTTTCAGCACCGCAATGTCGGAGGTGGAATCCTGACCGACGACGGTGGCGTCGTAGCTCTCGTCGCTGCCGTTCAGCTGCACCTTTACGCTGGTCGCGCCGCTGACGACGTGGGCGCAGGTCAAGATGTAGCCGTCCTGGCTGATGATGACGCCGGAACCGGCACCGCTCTGGACGTAGTAGCCGCCGAACCAGGTCTGGCTGCTGCTCATCTGCTCGGTGGTGATGGCGACAACGCTGGGCGAGACGACAGACGCGATCTGCTGCACGCTCATGCTTGTGCCATCGGTGCTGCCTGCGGCGGTGGCGTCCGTGCTGCGCTCTACCTGCTGGACGACCACCTGGTTGCCTGTCAGGCCCGCACGGCTGGCGACCACAGCGCCGCCCAGGCCGCCGCCAAAGCCCAGCGCGGCCACGCCGACGCAGGCCAGCACGCGGAGCAGGACCTTGCTGCCCCTTTTCTTCTGGGGCACGGGGGGCTGCTGCGGGGCGCTGGAATAGCTGTAGCCGTTGTAGCCGCCGTTGTTGCCATTGCCGCCGCTGAAGCTGCTGGTGTAGCCGTTGGAATCCTGCTGGGGATTCTGGCCGGACGTGCTGCCGGAATTGTAGGAAGAATAATCTGTGCGCGCCGTGTTGGCGGTGTTAGCACCGCTGGAGCCTACGTTGGGGTAGCTGCTCTGTTGAGGCTGCTGGTTCTGCGCGGGGGCGCTCTGCTCGGGCTGCTGGTTCTGGCCGTTCGGCTGACCGCTGCCGGATGTATTGTTATAGAGACCGGAGTAATCGTATTCGTTGCTCATAGTGGTCGTCTCCTTTCGCTTTCTATGCCTACAGTATACAGGCTAATTGTGAAATAGGTTTCGTCAGAGAGTGAAAAGTATGTGAAAAACGGTGAAGATTATGACAATTTGCAGCGTTGCGCCGCACAATAAAATATGATATAATCAAATCATAAAACACATCTAAAGGAGGCGTTTTCTATGAAAAGGATGTTAAAGCGTATTTTGGTTGTGCTTCTGGTATTGATCCTGCTGGCAGTGGCGGGCTTCGGCGTGCTGTACGCCGGACGGCTGCGCACGGTAAACAGCATAAAGCAGATCACCGCGTATGACGACTATAACCTTTACCGCATGGATGTCAAGTATGATTATTCCATCGACGATGTCATCAACTACGGCATCACCGACAACCAGTCGATGATCGACGCGATTTTAAAGGAAACGCTTCCCCTGCTGCCGGTCCACATGAAAGCCCCGAACTATGGATGCAGCGCCTTTGCGACAGTGTCCGATGGGAATATCCTGATGGGCCGCAACTATGATTTCAAGCGCGACACCTCGGCCATGCTGGTTTATTGTACGCCGAAGGACGGCTACAAATCCGTGGCGCTGGCCGCGCTGGATAATATCTCGGCCAACCAGCCGGACATATCCATGGCGAAAAAGCTCGCCTGTCTGACCGCGCCGTTCATCTGTCTGGACGGCATGAATGAAAAGGGTGTTTCCATCGCGGTGCTGACGCTGGACAGCGAGCCAGTCAACCAGAGCACCGGCAAGCAGAAGATTTTTACCACCCTTGCTATCCGTCTGGTGCTCGACCGCGCCGCCACGACGCAGGAGGCCGTTGACCTGCTGGACAGCTACGATATGTTTGCGACCTCCGGGCGGGACTACCACTTCTTTGTCGTTGATGCAAGCGGCGATGCCCGCGTGCTGGAATATGACCCGGAGCAGGAGGGCCGCCCGCTGCGCTGGACATCCATGCAGGCCATCACGAATTTTTACGGCTGCTATGCCTACATGGTGCAGCCAAACCAGAGAAACGGCATCTACGGCCACGGAAAAGAGCGCTATGACGCTATTATGGAAGTGCTGGCAATGCGCGATCCCGACGGGGATATTCCTGCGGATATCGCATGGAAGGCGTTGCAGGCAGCCGCCCAGGACCCCAGCCCCAACGATGTGACCAGCAACACCCAGTGGTCGCTGGTCTATGACGACACCGACCTGACCGCGCAGATCGTCATCCGCCGCAAATGGGGCGACGTGATACACTACGACCTGAACACCAACGAAATCGACGGGTAATGCTATGCAGATCAGGCAGGAAAAAGGCTGCTACACTCTATATAAGGAAAACGAGGCCATCGGCACAGCCGTCGTGGACGGCACGACCATCCTGCGGCTGGAGGTCGTGCCCCGGTGGCGCGGGCGCGGCTACGGCAGTTATCTGTTGAAAGAGCTTCTGCGCCAAAACGGCGGACTGGACCCAAAGCAGGCCACGCGGTTCACCGCTCCCCTGCCCCGGGATGCCGCGGGCAGGGCGCTGGCGCAAAAATATGGCTTTGCCCCGGACGGCAGCCAGCTGGTGCGCCGCCGCGTGCCCGACCTGTCCGCCGTGCAGCTCTGCCATGCGTTTTTGACCGCACGGCTCGCCCCCGGCGGGCTGTACGTGGATGCCACCTGCGGCAACGGCCACGACACACAGTTCCTGTGTACGCTGGCTGGCCCGGCAGGGCACGTGCTGGGGCTGGATATTCAACAGCAGGCCGTTGATAACACAAACGCGCGGCTGGCAGCGGCAGGCTATGGCGCAGTGGGGCGTGCGGTGCTGCACGACCACGCCCGCCTGGCTGAGCTGGTGCAGCCCGGCACGGCGGACTGCGTGCTGTTCAACTTCGGCTGGCTGCCGGGTGCGGAGCATGATGTGCATTCCACGGCGGACGGCAGTGTGCCCGCCCTGCGTGCGGCGCTGGAGGCTCTGCGCCCCGGCGGCGTGCTGGCCGCGGTGCTCTACAGCGGAAAGGTCATCGGTGACGCCGAGAAGCAGGCCGCGCTGGCGTTTTTTAAGGCCCTGCCGCTGACGCAGTATACCGTGCTGGTCTGCGAGTTTGCAAACTGGGCGCAGACAGCGCCGCTGCCGTGCTTTGTGATCAAAAAGTAAAGGCTATACGTTAAGGCAAGCGGGCGGAGCCCGCGAGGCCTGAGGGGCTTTGCCCGTTCGCCGCAATAACAAAGATACCCCCGTCAGGCACCTGACGGGGGTATCTTTATTCTATAAACAGAATTTACGCCTTGACCTCCGGTGCGCCGCCGCCCAGCTTGGGGATGGGGCAATGGAGGATATACCATGCAAACAGCACGGACGAGATGCTCCAGGTCAGCGGATAGGCCCAGAACACAACGCCGATGTTGCGGATGAAGTGCAGCGTGACCGTGATGTAGGTGATGCGCAGCAGGCACCAGACCGCCAGCATGACCATCATCGGCACGACGGGGCGGCCCAGACCGCGCAGGATGCCCGCGCAGCAATGGCTGAACGCCAGCAGGCAGTAGAACAGCGTGATGGTGTGGGCCTGCCGCACGCCGAACGCGATGACGTCGGCCTCGCGGCTGAAAGCACCGATGAGCCACGGCGACGCAGCGTAGATGGTGGCGCCGACGACCTCGGCCATGAGCACCGAGCACAGACACCCGAACTTCATGCCCTTCTTCACGCGGTCCGGCCGGCCCGCGCCGACGTTC
>ENA-OZFC01001239-OZFC01001239.1-human-gut-metagenome-genome-assembly--contig:-NODE-1239-length-12855-cov-5.158594_pt1 | contig 12855 bp, 7 predicted proteins | sample MGYA00245076_ERZ653625 | MGnify/ENA primary metagenome ERZ653625 (study PRJEB26926, sample SAMN06165169) | human gut metagenome | biome: ENVO:00009003; feature: ENVO:2100002; material: ENVO:00002003... | reverse complement strand
CCTCCTGCGTGGGCGCGCCCACCTTGGGGGTGGCGTCCACGGTGTAGAGCCAGCCGCTTTCGTCCGCCATGGGCAGCGACACCAGAAAGGAATTGATGGCCTCGTAGCCCTTGGAGTTCTCGGTCTGCACCACGAGGTACAGGCCCAGCGGCAGCGCGTCAAAGGAGACGATGCCCTGCTCGCTGATCTTATGGGTGGTGCCGACGGCGCGGGCGGGCAGCTTGGCTTCCAGCCTGGAAGCCAGCGTGCTGTCCGTCAGGTCGCCCAGCGCGATGCCGCAGCCCGTAAAGTCGGCGGTGTACACAAAGTGCAGGTCGCCGTTGGTGCGGGCCACGTCCGCCACCTTGTACACGGTGAGTGCGCCGCCCCGCAGGGGGACGTCGTTCTGGTGGTCGTACAGGGTCACGTCCATGCTGCCGGTGCGGCTCAGGTCGATGTTGGCGCTGGCCGCGGGGGCTGCCAGCGCGGGCAGTGCACAGCACACGGCCATGCACAGCGCCAGCAGAAGAGCGGCAAACCGGTTGTTTTTGTTTTGTTTCATGGCTGCTCACTCCTCCTCGTTCTGTTTCCGTTTGCGGACCAGCAGCAGGGCTGCTGCAGCGGCCAGTGCGCCGCCCAGCACCCCGAAGGGTGCCGTACCCATGCCGCCGGTGGACGGCAGCTCGTAGCCGGTGTAAACGTAGTTCCGGATGGTAATGTTGCCGGTCTGCACATCATTGTTATCAATGTACACGTTCCAGTTTCCGGTGGTCACTTCCTCCACCAGGTAGTGGTACGCATTGCCCTTCCCGTCTGTCAGGGGCAGCTTGTCCCCCGGCTCGGACCAGGTCCAGTCGTTATGTGCGGTCAGGTCGGCTTCGGCAAACAACGTTCTGTCCTTGTCATTGTCGGTGTACTGCCAGACCTTGATGCGGATGCTGTCCACCGCCGGTTCCACCGGCTGGCGGGTATCGGCATCCAGCCAGAACTTTCTGACGGTCAGGTTGCTGTACACGTTGCTGTACTCAGCAGTGGTGGTGCCGGCGTCGCTGCCCACCTGCACATTGCTGTTCAGGTTCACCGTCTCACCGTCCACAGTCAGGGTCGTGGTGCCATCGGCCTGGTCGGTCGCCTTTGCAAAGGCCTGCTGCTCGTTCTCCGCGCTGGCGTTATTGCGGAACAGCAGGTAGTGCGGGGTGTCATCCAGCTGATAGTCCGTGGGTGCTTCGGTCTCCACGAGCTTATACAGCACATCCGGGTGCAGGCAGCTTTCAGTCTTACTATCCAGCACAGCCAGACTGGCCTGACCGTTTTTGTCCGTGGTCAGGGTGCCGGTGCTGTTGCCGGTCCACGGGACGAACCGCCCGCTTACCGTATCGTACTGGAAAATGGTGAACTCCGCGCCCTTCAGCGACACGCCGGAGTAGCTGTCCTTCTTGCGCAGCACGAACTGTGCGGTGGTGGCCGTTGCATCCGCCTTGACCTGGTAGGTGATGCCGCTGTCGCTGGATTTGCTGCCGTTGCTCAGGGTCACGGTGTTGCTCACCTGGTAGCTGGCGGCAGCACTGCCATCCTTCACATTGCAGTCATACACAAGGATCATGGCCGCCATATTGGGGATCTCCATATGAAGCCAGCCGTTCTTGTCCGCTTCCAGGATGCGGTACATGTTGCGCGGCACCTCTTTGCCGGTGGTCACGCCGACTGTTTCGTCGTAATCGTAAAAATACAACTTGACCGAGTTGACATCGCCGGTGGCGATGGCACCATTGGTGGTGCTGATGTTATCCCACAGCTCGATCTTCTCCGCTCTGGTCTGCCCGGCCGACAGATCCTCGTGGGCCGGGTTGATGACCACCTGATAGTGCAGCTTCCGGTCGTTGCCGGGGTCCTGCCAGCCGGTCTTTTTCACCTGCTCCACATCGCGGGTGACGGTGGTGGTGGTGGTCTCGGTCAGCTCGCCCCAGGTGGCGGTGTTGGTGTAGGTCAGCTTGCCCACCGAGGGGTTCTTCCAGCTGGGATCGTCGCTCACGCTCACTTTGTACTGGATGCGGATGCGGTGTTCCTCCTGCCCCGACTGGTTGTAGTTGCTGATTTTAATGGTGAGCCGCCGGGTAGTTTCGTCATACTCTGCCGTCGCCCAGTCTACTTTTTTATCCTTGATCTTTACAAAGTCGCCCTCATCCAGCGCGATCTTGACATTATCCACCTTGAAGCCGACGTTTTCCGGCAGGGTGTCGGTAACCGTGATTTCGTCCCTATCGTCGGCGGAGGTCTGCAGCACCAGCTGGTAGTGGAGGTTGTTGCCGCTGAGGTCGCTCAGCTCGAAGCTGTTGCTGCCGGTCAGATAACCGGTCTCGTCGCCGCCGCTCTTTGCGGCCACACCCTTTTCAAACTTCTTGTAGCTGCGGTAGGTGTCCTCTGCCGAATCATTGCCGCTCACGCCGTCGATATGGATGGTGTTCTTATAGGTCCACACCTCACCGGTGGGCACGTCGTCGCGCTCCTCGTGGGTGGGGATGCCGGTCACCGAGATGCTGCGCACGGGGTTCTGGTCGTCCCCGGCTTTCACATGGATGGTAAAGCTGCGCACACGGGTGGACGAGTTATTTGCGTCCACCTCCTCGGTACCGTTTTTCTGTGCATAATAGGTCATCTTGATGGTGTTGCCCGCCGCGACAGCCTCCGCATAGGTCAACTTCGTGTTGTCGTGCATGGTCAGGGTCAGATTGGCCTTGATGGCGTCATCCAGCTCTTTTGCAATGGCATAGTGGGTGTCCTCTTTTGTCTCGCCTTGGTCGTTCTCAGCGTCGTCCAGCACATCCCACAGGGTAAACTCCGCTTCACCGGCCTTGTTGGTGGCCGAGAGGTTCCAGGTGGGCGTCTCGCCCCTGGTGGCAATGGATTTGCTCAGGCTCCAATCGCCCTTCCCGATGTTCACAGTATCCGAGGCCTCAAAGGTATGGTTGCTCTTGGTCAGGATCTGTGCCTTGTTGGTCACCGAGCCGCCGCCGATGGGGGTGGTGGTCTCAAAGGTGATCTTCAGCTCTGTTTGCCCATACTCCGCCGGGATGGTATAGCCGTTTTGCAGAAAATTCTCTGCCGATATCGTATCGTTGCCTACCTTTACATCCCCTACGATTTTCACACCGTCTGGCAAGTCATCTGTGATCTTGCAGCCCTGCAGGAGATAGGGCCCCAGGAAAGAATGGGGTACCTTTACAGTGATCGTCCACTGGATGCGGCCTGTTTTGGGGTCGTACTCGCCTTTCTTCTCAATGCGAGAGGTTTTACATGTGTACCATGCGTCAGCCGCATCTTTTACATTGCGCCCTGCCTCGGCTTTCGCCGTGTTGTTGATGATAGCGACGCCGTTGGGCATCTTGTCAAAGTCCGCATAGTTCCGCTGAACGTCGTAGTTCCAGATGTACTTCTCTCCGGCCTCCAATGCAGGCAGCGGAGCAAGGACCACCTGGGGGTTGCCGTTGCCGTCGGTTTTCAGTTCATGCGCAGGGACGTCAATCTCCGTTTTTGTGCCCGAAGCATCCACCTTGTAAAGTTTAAAGGAGTCTACCAGATATTTGCCGCCCTTCAGGTAGTCGCTACGGTTTTCGCCATTCCTATTCGTGTTCAGGGTATCCGTAAGGATCACCGGGTCTTTGGTGCCGTTGGTGGTCTCCACCGTCACCTTGTAATTATTTACAAAGGTGCCGTCCTTACGGTTCGTAATCAGCGGAGACCCACTCCCTTTGCTGATCTTTATATCTGCCGTTTTCTTCTTGATGGTCAGGATGCAGTCGTCCTTGAATTTGATCTCCTTCTCGTCCTCAAAGTTGTCGGCGCTCGCCGTAACGGCGGCCTTGAAGGTACCGGTGAATGGCAGGCCGCCCTTGTCGTCGGTGCCGATGAACTTTTCGTCCGTAAAGGTCAGGGTCACTTTGCCGTCGGTGTCAACGGTGAAGCTGCCCACGACCTTTGCATTGCCGGCCTCGTCCTTGTCGGACTCATCCACGATGTTGCCCGTCGTCACATCCGGCATGGGCAGGCCTTTGGGCAGCTGGTAGGTCAGGGTATTGTGGGTGGGCGTCAGCACACCGGGTTTCACGGTATATTTCAGGTTCACGCGGACGCGGGTGCCGCTGTCCACGGTCACGCTGCCCGCGCCGATAGACGTCCATGTTTTCCCGTCGGTCGTCTTTTCATAATTGACATCCGTGATCCAGGTCTTCAGATCATGGTCGTCCCCGGCAGCCAGCAGGGCGATGCCGTAGGGGTCGGCGTCACCCACCCAGTCCACGGTGGCACCAAAGCCATCCTCATCTTCCAGCAGCGCATAGCTGCCGTCCAGCTTCTCCTGGGAGCCTGCCGGGTCCTCCGGGGCCACAGCGGTGGTCTCGGCGGCATAGGCGCCGGTCACCGAGATGACACTGGTCACGTCGGACATGGCAGCGGACACCTCGGCCACCTTGCCGTCCACGTTGCCGGAGATCACGGTCAGGGTCCCGGCGTCGGGGTCCACGGCGGACACGACGCCCACCGTCTCGGTGGTCACGGTGCGGGTGTCCACCTGCGGCTCGGAAGCCGTGAGCTGGGCGGCGGTGTCGGGGTCCTCGTCCAGGTCCAGCAGGCGATGCCATAGGAGCTCTCGTCCACGGCCACCTGCTCGGTGGTGAGGGTGTTGTAGATGACGATATCGCCGGGCCTTGCGGTGGAGCCGTCGGCGTCGGTGAGCCACTGGGAGCCGCGCAGGTCACTGTGCAGGGCCATCACGCCCGCACGCTGGGGCACCACCGTCTGGGGCACACCCGCAAAGTGCAGGCAGTAGGACAGGAACATCACGTCCCAGGCGCCGTAGGGGTTGCCGTACCAGGCACCATAGCGGGAGTAGCCGCGCAGCACCTGCTGGTCCTCCACATCCAGCTTGAAGTTCTTGTCGCTCTGCTGGTAGTCCAGCTGGGACTTTGCCACGGTGAGCAGGTCCTCGGCCCAGTTGCCGTTCAGGGCCACGTTGGCCGCGGCCTGCCATTCCTCGGCAGTCTCCACGTCGGCCTGGGTATCGGCCAGGCACTCCACGGTGTGGTGGTGCTCCGGGATGGTGCACACCAGCTCCTCGGTGTAGCAGGCGTCGGTGTGGTGATGCAGCACCGGCTCCTCCGGGGTGGTCTCGGCCGGCTCAGTGGGCAGGTCCACCACGGGGCGGCTGGCAGGCATTTCCTGATAGGCGGGGTTGGGCTCCTCCACCAGTTCGCCCTCGTCCAGGCCGCACACCAGCTCATACTCGGTGGTGTAGCAGCTGTCGTCGTGGATATGCTCGAACTCGCCGCAGATGAGCGCACCGTACTCGTCAAAGCAGTCGTCGGTGTGCTCGTGCTCTTCCTGATAGCAGGTCAGCACCCGGTGCTCCTCGTAGCAGGCATCGGTGTGCTCATGGGGCACCCAGATGGTCTCCGGCTCGGTCTGCACCGGCTCTTCCGGCTCTTCCGCGCTGTAGGCGGACACCGGATCGGCGCTGCTGTCCGAAGAGGTGACGGGCGTTTCCGGCTCGCCCTCCTCGTAACCGCAGGTGAGCACTTTTTCGTAGCAGGCCGCCGTGTGCTGGTGCTCCTCGTAGCCGCAGTGGTAGTCGGCAGTCATGGAGATGCCCACCCCATGGAGCTGCCAGTTGACGAACAGGGTGGTGAGCAGGGCCAGCACCAGCATCATGGCCACATAGCGCCGGGCCTGTACATGCTGCCTGCGGAACCGCTCGATCAACCCGTTGATGATATCCTTCATAGTAAACACGTCCTCTTGGTTCGCTCTGTGCCCTGGCAGCCGCACACCGCTGCAGGCCCACAGAAGGGTCCGTTTATCATTTGTGCAACAAAAGTGTCACAAAATTTGTTCGATACACTGTCATTATACCATTTTAAGGCGTTCATTTCAACTCAGGGGCGTGCTTTTCCGGCAAAAGAATGCACACGATGCGCACCATGCAAGGGGTCAGGGGCAGCCACAGCACCGTGCAGCCCAGATTGAACAGGGTGTGGGCGTTGGCGATCTGCCGGGCCAGCACGGCGCTCTCCGGCCCGTGGGGCGAGACCAGCCGCACCAGCGCGGTGAACTGGGGCAGCAGCAGCCAGCACACCGCCGCCCCGGACAGGTTGAACAGGGCGTGGGCCGCCGCCAGACGCTTGGCGTCCCGGCTCTGCCCCACCGATGCCAGCACCGCCGTGACGGTGGTGCCGATGTTGTCCCCCAACAGCACCGGGATGGCTCCCGCAAGGCCCAGCAGGCACCCGCCGTCCGGCCCGGGGCGGGCGGCCGCCCGCTGCAGCACCGCAATGGTGGCGGAGCTGCTCTGCACGGCAAGGGTCATGCCCAGCCCTGCCAGCAGGCCCAGGCCGGGGCGGTGCCGCACCTGGGCCATCCACTGCCGGAACACCGGCCCCGCTGCCAACGGCTCCATGGCCTCGGCCATGACCGCGATGCCCTCAAACAGCAGGCCGAACGCAAACAGCGCCTGCCCGGCTGCGTGCAGACGCCCGCGCCCCGCGAACCAGAGCAGCAGCCCCGCCACCAGCAGCAGATACCGGGCATCCTCCAGCCGGAAGGCCAGCAATTGCGCGGTGACCGTGGTGCCGATGTTGGCTCCGAACACCACCGGCACGGCCCGCTGCAGGGTCAGCAGCCCGGCCCCCACAAGGCCCAGCACCAGCACCGTGACCGCCGAGCTGCTCTGCACCACCGCCGTGACCGCCGCCCCCGTGAGCACCCCGGCCAGCGGGTGGGCCGTGAGCCGGGCAAGGGCCTGCCGCAGGGTGTCCCCCGCCGCCTGCCGCAAAGCGTCCGTGAGGGTGTCCATACTGTATAAGAAAAGTGCCGCCCCGCCGAACAATTGCAGGATCATCCACAAACGCTGTTCCATGCCCGATGCCCCCTTTGCTTTATGTGTATGCGGGACACAAACGTTTGTGAACTTTTGTGAAACAATCCCTGCAGGGGGTTGCAATCCGGCCTGCAAAAGCCTATTATTATCAAGCGTTAACAGTTAACAGCTGTTAAGCAATTTTTGAGAGGAGGGATCGCGTGTCTGAGGAATCCACGTTGAGTTTCCGTGGGCTTTGCCGCTACATCCACCGGCTGAGCAAAGCATCCAAGGCCGGCATGAAGGCCGCTCTGGCCGACTGCCCCAAGTGCCACTTCCCCATGCTGGAAGGGCTGCTGGGCTGCATTCGGCTCCATGGACAGGACGGTGCCGTTTATATCTCCGACCTTGTTCAGGAGCTTCATCAACCGCTTCCTGCCATTTCCCGCACGGTGCGGCAGATGGAGCAGGACGGCCTTGTGGAACGCTTTGCCGACCCTGCCGACCGCCGCAAGACGCTGGTGCGTTTCACGCCCAAGGGATACGAGGCCTGCCGACAGTGCGAGGCTGCTCTTGGGGACTACTTTTCCAGTGTCATGGCCCGGCTGGAGCCGGAACAGCTGGCCCAGATGGAAGCGCTGCGCGGCGCGCTGATGGAAGCCATTCTTGCGGAAAACGCTGCGCGTACCACCAAACCGAAGGGAGAACCAAACCATGACAAAGATCTTTAAGCAGCTGGCCCGTCACTGGGCCGTCTGCCTCGTGGTGTTCGCACTGCTGTTCGTGCAGGCGTACTGCGATCTGTCGCTGCCGGACTACACCAGCAAGATCGTGGACACCGGCATCCAGCAGGGCGGCATCGAAAGCCCCCTGCCTGCCACAGTGCGGCAGAGCACGCTGGATGCCCTCTCGCTGCTGATGCGCGAGGAGGACGCCGCTGCCTTCCAGAACGCCTACACCGCCGACGGCGATGTGCTGCGCCTGCGCACCGACCTGACCGCCGACGAGCGCACTGCGCTGGAAGATGCCGTGACCACGCCGGACATCGTGCTGTATCTGGCGGCCGCCCAGGCAGCCAACACCCCCGCCGGGCAGACCGGCATGGGCATGACCGGCCTTGCGGACCTGCAGGCCTCCGGTGCCGACCGCAATACCGACACGGAAACCGAGACTGTGGCCCCCACGGCGGAGAACCTGGACACCGTGTGCGGCCAGTTTGCCGCCATGAGTCAGATGCCCGGCTTCAGCCGCGACGCCGTGCAGCAGCAGCTGACCGGTGCCATCGGCCAGCTGGACGACACCATGGTGGAGAACCTGAAGAGCCAGGCTCTGCTGCTGGTGGGGCTGGAATACGAGGCCCAGGGCATTGCCCACGATGTGCAGATGCACTATTTATATAAGGTAGGCGGCCAGATGCTGGCCCTGACCCTGCTGATGGTGGCCGTGTCCATCGCGGTGGGCTTCCTGGCCTCCCGGGTGTCCGCCGCCATCGGCCGCGACCTGCGCCGCGAGACCTTCTCCAGCGTCATCCACTTCTCCCATGCGGAGATCGAGAACTTCTCCACCGCGTCCCTCATCACCCGCACCACCAACGACATCCAGCAGGTGCAGTTCGTCTGCGTCATGCTGCTGCGCATGGTGGCCTATGCGCCCATTCTGGGCATCGGCGGTGTGCTGCATGTGGTGGGCAGCCGCTCGGGCCTTTCCTGGATCGTGGTGCTGGACGTGGCTTTGCTGCTGCTGCTCATCCTCTTCCTGATGAACATGGCCATGCCCAAGTTCAAGATCATGCAGACGCTGGTGGACCGGCTGAACCTCGTCAGCCGCGAGGTCCTGACCGGCATTATGCCGGTGCGTGCCTTCAGCCGCGAACAGTTTGAGGAACAGCGCTTCGACAAGGCCAACAAGGACCTGATGGGCACCCAGCTGTTCACCAACCGCGCCATGGTGGCCATGATGCCCTTTATGACCCTGATCATGAACGGCACCAGCCTGCTCATCGTCTGGTTCGGCGGCAAGGCTATGGATGCCGGCACCATGCAGGTGGGCGAGATGATCGCCTTCATCACCTACACCATGCAGATCGTCATGTCCTTCCTGATGCTGGCCATGGTGGCCGTCATGCTGCCCCGTGCCGGTGTGGCCGCAGACCGCATCGACGAGGTCATCCGCACCAAGGCCACCATCCACGACCCGGACGAAACCGACGCCAAGGCCGCAAAGGAGCACAAGAACTGGCAGGGCGTGGTGGAGTTCCACGACGTGAGCTTCCGCTTCCCCGGTGCCGACAGCGACGCACTGGAGCACATCAGCTTTACCGCAAAGCCCGGCGAGACCACTGCCATCATCGGCTCCACCGGCTGCGGCAAGTCCACCCTGCTCAACCTGATCCCCCGCTTCTACGACGTGACCGGCGGCAGCGTGACCGTGGACGGCATCGACGTGCGCCAGATGCCCCAGGCACAGCTGCACGACCTGCTGGGCTATGTGCCCCAGAAGGGCGTGCTGTTCAGCGGCACCATCGACAGCAACCTGAAGTTCGGCGGGGACCACATCACCGACGCCGCCGTGAAAAAGGCCGCTGCCATCGCACAGGCCACCGAGTTCATCGACGCAAAGCCGGAGGGCTACGCAAGCCCCATTGCCCAGGGCGGTTCCAACGTGTCCGGCGGCCAGAAACAGCGCCTGTCCATTGCCCGTGCCATTGCCAAGGACCCCAAAATTTATCTGTTCGACGACAGTTTCTCGGCCCTGGACTACAAGACCGACGTGGCCCTGCGCCGCGCCCTGAAGGCCCAGACCGACAACGCCACCGTCATCATCGTGGCACAGCGCATCTCCACCGTGCTGCACGCAAACCAGATCCTGGTGCTGGACGAGGGCCGTCTGGTGGGCAAGGGCACCCATGCCCAGCTCATGGCCAGCTGCCCGGAGTATCAGGAGATCGCCCGCAGCCAGCTGAGCCAGAAGGAACTGGACCTTGAACCACTGAATACGGAAAAGGAGGGTGTGTGATATGCCAAGACCCGGACGCATGACCACCGAGAGCGCCAAGGACTTCAAGGGCACGCTGCGGCAGCTCCTCCAGACCATGAGCCACTACAAACTGCCGCTCATCACGGCCATTGTCTTTGCCATTCTGTCCACCATTTTTAATATTGCCGGCCCCAAGGTGCTGGCCAAAGCCACCACGGCCCTTGCCACCGGCTGGATCGCCAAGCTGCGCGGCACCGGCGGCATCGACTTTGTGTATATCGGTCGGGTGCTGCTGTTTTTGCTGGGCATGTACCTGCTGAGCAGCGCCTTCAGCTTTATCCAGGGCTGGCTGATGACCGGCCTTTCCCAGAAAGTCTGCTACGACTTCCGCCGCCAGATCAGCCAGAAGATCGACCGCCTGCCCCTGGCCTACTTTGAAAAGCGCACCGTGGGCGAGGTGCTGTCCCGCATCACCAACGACGTGGACACCCTGGGCCAGAGCCTGAACCAGAGCATCACCCAGCTCATCACCAGCGTGACCACCATGATCGGTGTACTGATCATGATGCTGTCCATCAGCCCCCGCATGACCCTCATCGCCCTGCTGATTTTGCCGGTCTCCCTGGCACTGGTGCTGCTGGTGGTCAGGTTCAGCCAGAAGTACTTCAAGGCCCAGCAGGCCACCCTGGGCGTGGTGAACGGCCAGGTAGAGGAGATCTATGCCGGCCACAACGTGGTCAAGGCCTTCAACCGCGAGGCCGTGGTGCTGAACGACTTCAACGCCGCCAACGACAAGCTGTACGAATCCGCCTGGAAAAGCCAGTTTCTCTCGGGCCTGATGATGCCCATCATGAACTTTGTGGGCAACCTGGGCTATGTGGCGGTGGCCATCGTGGGCAGCATCTTTGCCGCCAACGGCACCATCACCATCGGCGACATCCAGGCCTTCATCCAGTACGTCAAGAACTTCACCCAGCCCATCCAGCAGCTGTCGCAGGTGTCCAACATGCTGCAGAGCATGGCCGCTGCCGCCGAGCGGGTGTTCGAGTTCCTGAACGAGCCGGAAGAGGACCAGACCGCCGACCCGGCCCGCCGGGCAGACCCCGCCTGCATCGACGGTCAGGTGACCTTCGACCACGTCAAATTCGGCTACACCCCGGACAAGACCATCATCCACGACTTCAGCTGTACGGTGAAGCCCGGCCAGAAGGTGGCCATCGTCGGCCCCACCGGCGCGGGCAAGACCACCATGGTCAAGCTGCTCATGCGCTTCTACGATGTGGACGCCGGCTCCATCACCCTGAACGGCCACGACGTGCGCGACTTTGACCGCAGCGCTCTGCGCGAGGGCTTCGGCATGGTGCTGCAGGACACCTGGCTGTTCAAGGGCACCATCATGGAGAACATCCGCTACGGCCGTCTGGACGCCACCGACGAGGAGGTCATTGCCGCCGCCAAGGCTGCCAACGCCGACCACTTCATCCGCACCCTGCCCGGCGGCTACCAGATGGAGCTGAACGAGGACGCCTCCAACGTGAGCCAGGGCCAGAAGCAGCTGCTGACCATCGCCCGCACCATCCTGGCCGACAACCGCATCCTCATTCTGGATGAGGCCACCAGCAGTGTGGACACCCGCACCGAGCAGCGCATCCAGACCGCCATGGACCGCCTGATGGAGGGCCGCACCAGCTTTGTCATCGCCCACCGCCTGTCCACCATCAAGGACGCCGACCTCATCCTTGTGATGCGGGACGGCGACATCGTGGAGCAGGGCACCCACGACCAGCTGCTGGCCGCCGGCGGCTTCTACGCCGACCTGTACAACAGCCAGTTCGAGGATGTGGTGGAGTAAAGCACCTATCATCGCGTTATAACTGCAAAAAGAGCACCTGCTGCCTTTTCAGGGCAATAGGTGCTCTGTTTTTATTCCTCCACCGGTTCCAGCTTCATGCCGAACAATTTTTCAGAGAGCAGGGGCAGCAGGTGCTGTAACTGACGCACATATTCCTCCACCACCGGATCAGGCTCCGCTTTTGTAACGATACCAAACCGCATTCCCTTGTTCCAATCCAGAACAAACACCTGCTCAAGATTCGGTCTGCGGTAGTACACCGCCGGGGTCAGCATCAGGCTTGGCAGCTTATACTGCACACTTTTTACGCCGCGGATGATCTCTGCCCGCCGCCTCGAAGCCTCGTGCAGCAATGCCGTCTCGTACAGGGATTGCTCCGGTGTTCCAGCAAACATCCACCGATATTTTACCGCCTGCTCCAATGGAATGTGTCCGCGGGGCACCTCTGGCGGCGTATGGAACGGGATGCCGATCTCCGGCATATAAACTGCCGGGTAAAAATGCAGACCTCGTGCTGCGATCTCCGCACACTCGATCTGCAGCGAAAGATCGATCTCACCGTTTAGCAGTGCACGCCCGATATCCTTTCGGTTGGCACAGCTGTACATCAAGGGGGAAAAGCGGGTGCTCAGCTCTTCTGTGGCGGCAAACAGGTCAAATCCCAGCATCTGCAGCGGCATATTCTGATGCCCGATCAGCAGATGCCGTTTGGGCGGGTTTGCATTCCGTTCCGCTGCCTGCGCACAGTTTACTGCATCATCGTATAATTCCAGCAGTTGCTTTGCCTTTGGATAAAATTCCCATCCTGCCGGAGTCAGCACCACCCGGCGCTGCGCGTGCTGAAACAGCTGGACTTTCAGCTGTTCCTCCAACACACGGATCTGCTGAGACAGCGCAGATTGTGACAAAAACAGCGCATCTGCCGCCTCCGAAAAACTATCCAGTTCCACGATTCTCACAAATCCCTGCAATGCCTTCAAGCTCATGGTGTTGCTCCTTTTGCAATAAATAAGTTTTACTTCATTATAATATAATTTATTTGAATTGTAAAACCCCTCCGTCATCGCTATAATTGTTAAAGATTCCGCAATCCTTGTGCATTGCGGAAGGACAAAGAAGAATTCAAACAATGAAGAGAAAGAGAGCGTACCTATGAACAAGATCTCCCGCAAAGGCTTTCTGAAGATCGCCGCTGCCGCCG
>ENA-OZFC01001232-OZFC01001232.1-human-gut-metagenome-genome-assembly--contig:-NODE-1232-length-12923-cov-4.532872_pt1 | contig 12923 bp, 8 predicted proteins | sample MGYA00245076_ERZ653625 | MGnify/ENA primary metagenome ERZ653625 (study PRJEB26926, sample SAMN06165169) | human gut metagenome | biome: ENVO:00009003; feature: ENVO:2100002; material: ENVO:00002003... | reverse complement strand
GAGATTCCTCTACGTCTCGTGGGCTCGGAGATGTGTATAAGAGACAGGGTCAAGGACGGGAACTACGAACGCCCGCTGGGCCGTACGGTCGAAGAGGTGCTGCACATCATGTCGCTCGTGCCCCGGGAGGTGGACGCCGCGGTCGACACCAACCACATCGACAATCCCGAACTGCTGATCAGTGCGCTCGGACGCCGGGTGAGGACGATTCACGTCAGCGACGGCGACGGCCGCAGCGAGTGTCACGAACTGCCGGGCCAGGGCCGGGGCGACAACGACTGGACGGCGATCCTGAAGGCCCTGTACGAGGATGCGCACTACCGGGGCGTCTTCATGTACGAGGTGAAGAAGGCGGAGTTCCCGCAGTTGAAGGCTTGTTACGACCGGTTGTACGAACAGTACGTGCAGTCGAAGCAATAAGGACGGTCGGGTTAAATGAGAACGCGGTTTGATGCAATTTCATCAAACCGCGTTCTTTGATTCCGGGCCGCTGGCCGGTCACCTGCGGACCACGATGCAGTTGGGGACCCCGCGCTCGCCCTCGTGGTCGAAGCGGCGGTTGTCGTAGGGATGGTTGAGGACGCCTTCCTGCGCCGTCCAGAGCGTCGAGGAGCCGCCGCCGTCGAGGTTCAGCGCCTCGGTAAGACCCAGCTGGCGTGCGATGTAGGCTGTTTCGGCGATGGTCGCGCCGTCGCCCTGGCCTTTGAAACGCCCGTCGATCACGGCCATCACCACCGTGCCGTCGGCCCGTTTGCCGATCAGCGTCCGGGGATGGCGGCGCGTGTAGAAACTGCTCCCGGAGGTGTATTCGACCACCTTGCCGCCGTCGATCAGCACCGGGCCTGCGGCCAGCGCCGAGCGGTAGCGGCGCGCCACGTCGGCATACTGCGTCGTGTCGCACGGGAAGATCTCCATCCGGCGGCCCTTGCGGTCCTTGAAGGCGATGACGCCGTTGGTGCGGAATGCCTCCTCGGGGGTGGTGCGTCCCACGATCTTCCTGTCGAGCAGGACGAAGGTGACCGGTTCGAAGGTTTTGACGTTGAAGTAGCTGCCGTTGACGGCGATCTCCGCGCCGGCGGCCTTCCCCAGATCGCTCGTGGACTCGGCCCTGCGATCGAGGTGGACGATCGAGGTGGTGAACCTGCGTCCGGGGTAGGTGGCGACGGAGATGCTCTGCCGCGACCCGAACATGTCGATCTGGGCGTAGCGGCATTCGGCGCCGCCGCCGAGGTCGGCCGTGCGCCATTGGGCGGTGGCGAATGCAATCGAGTCGCGGGGTGTCTGCGCCGCGGCGCTGGAGGAAAAGAGGAGCAGCAAGGCTCCCGTCAGAATTTTGTTCATGGTTCGGATAAACGGGTTAGTAGCCACAAATTTACGCATTTAGCACGGATTTAGCAAGCGTCGGAGCCGCTATTTTCGGGGAAAAACGGACGCCGGACCCTCCCGGAAACGAAAGCGCCCCCGGAAGTCCGGAGGCGCTGGCTTTTCGGGGCGGAAAAGCTGTTTACTGCTTGGCCTTGGTGTAGACCGTGCCCGTGCCCTCGATCGTGAGGGTGTAGTTCCCGTCGGCCGTTTTGGCGATCATGCCCGTCTGGGTGAAGTCGATGGTCTGGCCGTTGCCGAGGCTCTGGCCCTTGAGCAGGATTTTGTCCGCCTCGCCTTGAAGTTCCCACGAGGTGTAGACCAGCGTCGCCATGTTGATCGACCTGGCTGCGCCTTCGACCATGATCTCGACGCCCATGACGCCTTCGGGAGCAATCGGGTCGGGCATCGTCCATTTGCCGACGGCTTCGGCGTAGGTGGGATCGGTCGCAATCTTCGTGGCGGCGGTTCCGTCCTTCAGCTTGCCCGTGTAGTCTACGGTGACGGGGGCGCCGAGCAGCAGGCCGTTGGCGTCGCTCTTGTCGGCGTCCGTGGTCGCGAAGGTGCAGGTGCTCTCGTCGGTCAGCGCACGGACGGTGACGGTGTTCATCGAGGCGTCGGTGATGAATCCCGAGAAGGTTTTGGGGCTGTTGTCGGCACAGGCCGTCAGGCCGGCGAAAGTCAGTGCGGCGATCAGGGATTTGATGTTGTTCATGGTGTCGGATTTATCGGATTTGCATGTTGCAGCTAATATACGGAACTCTCGCTTAATGTGTGCCGTTTGCACGTGATTTTACATATTCGTCGATGGCTTTGGCCGCGGTGCGTCCCGCGCCCATGGCCAGGATGACCGTCGCGGCGCCCGTCACGGCGGCGCCGCCCGCGAAGACGCCCGGACGGGTCGTCGCGCCGCGCTCGTCGGCCGTGATGCAGCCGCGGCGGGTGGTTTCCAGACCGGCGGTCGTGGCGGCCAGCAGCGGATTGGGCGAGGTTCCCAGCGCCATGATCACCACGTCGCATTCGATTTCGAACTCCGAGCCCTCCTTTACCACCGGCGAGCGGCGGCCGCTTTCGTCGGGTTCGCCCAGCTCCATCTCCACGCACCGCAGACCCGTCACCCAGCCTTTTTCGTCGCCGAGGACTGCGGTGGGGTTGGTCAGCATGCGGAAGCGGATGCCCTCCTCCTTGGCGTGGTGGACCTCCTCGACGCGCGCCGGAAGCTCTTTTTCCGAACGGCGGTAGACGATCGTGGCCTCGGCGCCCAGCCGTTTGGCCGTGCGCACGGCGTCCATCGCCACGTTGCCGCCGCCTACGACCACGACGCGCTGTCCGACGTAGATCGGGGTGTCGTACGCCTTGTCGTAGGCATGCATCAGGTTGGCCCGCGTGAGGAACTCGTTGGCCGAAACCACGCCGTTGAGGTTCTCGCCCGGGATGCCCATGAAGCGGGGCAGCCCGGCGCCCGAGCCGATGAATACGGCGTCATAGCCTTCGTCGTCCAGCAGCGAGTCGATCGTCACGGTGCGGCCCACGATCACGTCGGTCTCGATCCCGACGCCCAGCCGTTCGACCTGGGCGATCTCGCGCGCCACGATCCGCTCCTTCGGGAGGCGGAATTCGGGAATGCCGTAAACCAGCACGCCGCCCACCTTGTGCAGCGCCTCGAAAATCTTCACTTCGTAGCCCATGCGGGCCAGGTCGCTGGCGCAGGCCAGCCCGGCCGGGCCGCTGCCGATGACGGCGACCTTGCGGCCGTTGCGCACGGCGGCAGGCTGCACGGGGGCGCCGTGTTCGAGTTTCCAGTCGCCGACGAAGCGTTCGAGCTTGCCCACGGCGACCGGTTCGCTCTTGATGCCCAGGATGCACGAGCCTTCGCACTGGCTCTCCTGCGGGCAGACGCGGCCGCAGATCGACGGCAGCGAACTGTCCTCGGAGATGATGTCGGCTGCCTCCTGCAACCGCCCTTCGTGCAGGGCGGCGATGAAGTCGGGGATGCGGATGCCTACGGGGCAGGCCGCCACGCAGCGGGGATTCTTGCAGCGCAGGCAGCGCGAAGCTTCGAGTGTGGCCTCTTCGAGGTCGTAGCCGTAGCAGACCTCCTCGAAATTGGTCGCACGGATCGCCGGGTCCTGTTCGCGCACCGGCACGCGGGGTATTTTGTTTGCCATGTGATAGCAGATGAAAGGTTAAAAGTGAAAAGTGAAAAGTGAAAGGTGAAAGGTGAAAAGTGGGAAGTTCTATGCGGGAGATAATTATATATTCTGCATGGTCTCCGTCGCTGAAATGCCTTTCACCTTTCTACTTGTCCAATCCGATCTTACATACGTGTCCGGCCTCGCGCTCGGCCTCGATCGCCGCGGCGCGCTGCTCCTGGGTGCGGTACATGCCCTGCCGGCGCATCGCCTCGTCGAAATCGACCTCGTGGGCGTCGAACTCCGGGCCGTCGACGCACGTGAAGCGCGTCCGGCCGCCGACCGTCACGCGGCAGGCGCCGCACATGCCCGTGCCGTCGACCATCAGCGCATTGAGCGACACGGTGGTTTTCAGCGCGTACTTCTTCGTGGTGAGGGCCACGAACTTCATCATAATCATCGGGCCGATGGCCACGCATTCGTCGTAGTGTCTGCCCTCTTTTTCGATCAGTTCCCCGATCAGCGCCGTCACGAGTCCCTTGAAACCCTCCGAACCGTCGTCGGTGGCGATATGGAGGTTTTCGGCTACGGCGCGCATGGCGTCGGTGTAGATCAGCATGTCGCGTGTCTTGGCGCCGATGATGACGTCGGCCTTCACGCCGTGTTCCCGGAGCCATTTGACCTGCGGGTAGACCGGGGCCGTGCCCACGCCGCCCGCCACGAAGAGGTAGCGGCGTGGGCGCAGCTCTTCGACGGGCATTTTGACGAATTCCGAAGGGTGGCCCAGCGGACCTGCGAAGTCGGCGAGGGCATCGCCCTCGTTCAGTGCGCAGATTTTGCGCGTCGAGGCGCCGATGGCCTGCGTGACGATGGTCACGCTGCCCTCCGCAGCGTCGAAATCGGAGATCGTGAGCGGAATGCGCTCGCCGTGTTCGTCGGCGCGCACGATGACGAATTGTCCGGGCTGCGCCGAGCGGGCCACGCGCGGTGCGAGGACCTTCATCAGCCAGATGCCCTCTGCGAGGAGTCTTTTTTCAAGAATGGGGTACATTATATCCGTTGTGTGTTTGTGTGTCACTCTTCGATGATTGCCGTCACCCGGATGCGCCGCATGGGCCGCACGGGGTCGTTGGTCACCACCACGAGGTGTTCGGTCACGATGCCGTAGTCCTGCGTCCGGGGATCGAGCAGAATTTCGCAGCGCAGCGAATCTCCGGGGGCGATTTTCTGCCCCGGGGCGAGTGTCGTGGCCACGTGTCCCTCGCCTTCGACGGCCCGCACGATCAGCTCCGCGCCGCCCGCGTTCGAAAGCGTAAAGTGCTTTTTCCGGACTGGTCCCGCATGTTTGACCGGTCCAAATTTAAGGATATTTTCCGAAAAATCGGCTTTCGGGGCGTTTTGTGTTGCATCCGCGGGCTGCGGATCGACGCCGATGCCGTGGGTGACGAGCGTCGTGCCGTTGCTCCGTCCGTCGATCAGGACCTCCAGCGCGTCGCGCACGGTCCCGTAGCGGGGTTTGTCGGCGGGGATGAGGTAGGTGAAGTTGATTTCACCCCGTTCGCCCGGCGCGATCTGTTTCGGATAGTTGGTCCGAAGCGCTCCGCTCGTGGTTTCGGGCCGCAGTTCGAGGCGGACCGGGCGTTTCGAGGTGTTCGCGTAGCCGATCGCCGCCTGCACCTGCCGCCCCGGATAAATATAGGAGAAGGCGTTGAGCGTCGAGGCCAGCCGCAGCCCTCCGCCGGCATCGACGGGGTAGAGCTCCTCGACGGTTTTCTGCCGCGGGATGACGCTCCCCTGCACGGTGAGCGTGGCGATTTTCCGCTTCTCCGAAGAGTAGACCCACAGCTCCTTGGTGAATGAGCCGGGGCGGTTGGCGGGGTCGTAGGTGACGGTGATCTGCGTCTTTTCGCCCGGAAGGATCGGTTTCTTCGAGAAATCGGGGACCGTGCAGCCGCAGGTGGTCACCACGTCGAGGATCACCAGAGGGCTGTCGCCGCGGTTGACACCCGTGAACGTGTGGCTGACGCGGCCGTCGGTTTCGCGGATCGTGCCGAAGTCCCACGTATCGGGCCGAAAAGACAGATGTTCCTGCGCCGAGGCCGTTAAGGCGCATAGCGTCAAGAGAATAAGGAAAATAACGCGATTCGGGATCATTTCTTTATGATTTGTGCGACATGCAAAGATACTTTTTTTGCGAAAAAATCGTGCAATAATTTTGCGGGAATGAAAAATTGCTATATATTTGCACTCCGAAACGACGGGATAACCCGTTTCGAAATGCCTGAATAGCTCAGTTGGTTAGAGCACATGACTGTTAATCATGGGGTCCTAGGTTCAAGTCCTTGTTCAGGCGCTTAAGAAGGCTTCTTGCCTTTCGGGAGCTTAGCTCAGCTGGTTCAGAGCGTCTGCCTTACAAGCAGAGGGTCGGGGGTTCGAATCCCTCAGTTCCCACAACTGAAAATCAACGACTTACAGCAATGTAGGTCGTTTTTCTTTTGTGTGCCTCCGTGGTCGGTTTACACGTTTTTTGCCCGTTTGTGTTAACCAATGTGTCAACCGAAATGACGCATGAAAGCAAACATTGAGGTCATTTGTTACAAGTACAAACCTCTCAAAGACGGAACGCTTCCTTTAATGCTCCGAGTTACGAAAGACCGCAAACGCAAATACGTTTCGCTCGGCCTTTCCCTGCACGAAAAATTTTGGGATTTCGAGAAAAGCAAGCCCAAACGGAATTGTCCCAACAAGGAGCAAATCGAACGGCTGATAGCCGCAAAAACGGCGGAATACAACGATTTGATTGTCGAAATGACCTCCCAGCAACGTGAATACACGGTGGAAACGCTCGTGTCCCATTTTCATAACCAAGTCCGTTGCGCTACGGTGGTTGAATTGTACGATAAACTGATTGACGACATGAAACGCGGCGGTAAACTCGGCAATGCAGGCGTTTACAAATACTCCCGTACATCGTTGCTGAAATTCACGGGGCAGCGGTTGCAAATCCCGTTCAGCGACATTGACGCCGTGTGGTTGCGTCGTTACGAGAATTGGTTACGGACGAGCGGTTGCGGTGATACGACCATCAGCCAACTCTTTCGGACGTTGCGTAGCGTGTTCAACAAGGCGGTAGAATTGCAGTTGGTGAAACGGGATTATTACCCGTTCGATGCCTATAAAGTCAGCAAATTCGATACGCGGACGAAGAAACGGGCCATTGCGAAAGAGGACGTGCGCAAGGTTATTGCACTCGATTTGTCGCAAGGCTATCCCTCCGAACGATTAGCACGGGATATTTTCGTGTTCAGCTATTTCGGAGCAGGGATTAACTTTGCAGACATCGCCCTGCTGAAATACGGGAATGTACGGGACGGTCGGGTGCAATACGTTCGCAAGAAAACGGGCAAACCTATCAATTTTCTGCTGACGGAAGAAATGCGGAATATCATTGTCAAATACCAGCGACAAGGACAGACTTGGACGAGGGGGCTATTTTAATACCCTGCGACCAAGTTTGTCCTTTGATTTACCGAAAGAGGAGACATCTTTCGGCTTATTCTTTATAATTCAATCTGCAACAGTTCCGAGAAATCGGAAAGATGTTTTGCTTTTTAGTTTGTCTTGTCTATCTTTGTGGGACATACGACAAACACGGAAAGTGTAAGTTTATTCCTTTAGAGTGAACGTAGGAAATTCAATCTGAAGAAGGAGTAGGCCGACATCTTCTCGCGTCATATCCATTCGTGGATATAGGCGTGGGGCTGTTGCTTATTTTAATAAATCAGTTGATAAATATATCAATCTGACAAACAGACTTTTAAGAAGATTTTACAGGGGTTTTAGTAACGATTTGGAGAATGTGCGAAATTCGCTACTTTGCGTAATCATCTTGTCAAATAACCCTTGTCAAAAACAAAGGTAGGAATTTTCTTTGAACTTGCAAAAATATTCGATTTAAGTGCTAAATACAAAACGAAGGCACGAGGTTATGAGCCTCGTACCTTCTTCCCTTTTATTTCTTGTTACCGTGTTAGATGGCTTTGATGACGAATGGGCAATAAGATTAAAATGGTTTTCTGCAAATTACGAAAAATAATTGATATATAGCCTATTTTCCGGTAATAAAAATGTAGCGACGGTGTTTCACAACTCTGTCGCTACCGCTACAACTAAAACAAGTTTTTAACCTTAATTTTTATCTTCATTACAAATGAATACAAAATAGTTGATATTTGCAAATCATCTGTCCGTTTCCGGTACGAGCCATTCGGGGGCATGAAAAAATGGTATGCCGCATGATAGTGGTCGGAAATGCGCCGGAGCCCGATTCGGATGTGTCGGATGGAAAAAAGGACTCCGTCGTATAACGACGGAGTCCCGGTTTATGAGTGAAACGGATCGGCGGGGTTAGAAATTGCCTTTGTCCTTGCGGTCCCACCACAGACGGGTGCCACCGGTGTCGCCGTCGCCTTTCACTTCGGAAGATTCAGCCTTCAGCAGCTGGATGGCATTGTTCACCTCGACGGTGTTGGAGCTCAGTTCCGTTTCGTTGTACAGCAGGCGGCGCGGGCCGAGCTGCGTGTCGATGATCGAGGGGGCCAGATTTTGCTTCGGACGGAAGAGTTTGGGGTAGCCCGTGCGGCGGTAATCGGCCCACGCTTCGGTCGAGAGCGGGAAGTTGGCGATCCATTTCTGGGTGATGATGCGTTCGAGCTTTTCTTCATTCGAAGCGCCTTCGTCCCACTTCACCGTGATACTGGTGGTCGGATCGGAGTTGTATTCCGGCTTCCACGGGTCCGTATAACCCTCAGGTGAGGAGGTATCGTCGTTGATGTAGCTGCTGATAGCCGCATCGTCGATAGCCGCCCAGTCGGGGGCCGTCAGTTTCTTCTCGGTCCATGCTGCCGCGGCGTCGGACTGTCGGTAGCTCTTCTGGTTGCGGATGGAAACCTCGATACCCTTTTCATAGAGTTCCTTTACGCTCTGCTGCCCGGCGTCGGTCCAGCGAAGTTTGGCTTCGGCGCGCAGGAACCAGCCTTCGGCGGCGAACATGATGGGCTGCGGCGTCGCATATCCGCCGGCCAGAAACGAGTAGTAGACGCGCTGGTTGTCGTTGCCGCCGTTCTTATTGCCCAATTCGCAGCCTACGGGAACTCCGATGTATTGCGCTCCCTTGCGGATCAGGATGTCGCTTTCGTTGTATATGTCCTCGTTGTTCTGGTCTTTCTCGCCTGTCGGTTCGGCGGTCTTCTTGACCAGATGGCGGACGTTGGTGGTGAAATAGAGCGGGCGGCGCGGGTCGTTGTAGCCGTTCATGAACGCTACGATCGACGAACCGATGCCCGAATCCAGCCAGTCCATCATGCGGCGCAGTTCGTTCGAGTAGGACTTGTTGATAAGGATGTCCTTGTCTTCGAGGACTCCGGCCTGAATGGCTTCCTTGGCGTATTTTTCAGCATCGACGGGGTTTACCTTGACGATGCGCAGCGCCATGCGCAGCTTGAGCTGGTTGGCGATCTTCTTCCAGAGCGTGCGGTCGCCGTTGCACCAGCAGTCGAACGATGCGAGACCTGCGGTCTCCGTATCCAGTCCTTCGAGCGCTTTGTCCAGCTGTGCGAATATCGCCTTGTAGATATCTTCCTGTTTGTCGTAGGCGTAGCTGCTGGGGCGTTCGGCCAGTTCGTCCGCTGCGAGGACCGACGAATAGGGAACCGGGCCGTAGGTGTCGGTATACTGGAGCAGGTTATACGCTTCGACGATGCGGGCTACGGCTGCGAAGTCATGCTGTCCGGCGGCGTCGCACTGTTTGATCAGCCGGCGGGTGTTGTTGAATATTTTCTGCATGAAGTTCTCGTGCATGCCGCCGCAGAACCCGCGGGCGAGGTCGTAACGCGCCATCGTCCAGTTGCTGTGCGGCACCTCGAAATAACCGCCGTAGTTGTCGATCGACAACGAGGTCCAGTACTGGAACAGGTTCTGGTGGGTGGGGTAACTGAACGAGAGGGGAGTGGAGAACTGCGCTTCGAACGGCAGTTCTTCGGGGTCGATCTCGTAGGGATTGGTGTTCAGCTCTTCGAAATCTCCCGTACAACTTCCCAACAGTGCGAGGGGAAGCGCCATTGCGGTAACGTTTCTAAGAATATTCTTGAGTTTCATAATGTGTAAACGCTTTTGATTAGAAATTCAGTTTCACGTTCAGACCGAAGCTGCGCGTGGTCGGCAGGTTGAAGACATCGAAGCCTTGCAGGCCGTTGCCCGTACCCATCGACACGTCGGGATCCATCGGGGCGTCTTTGTAGAAGAAGAAAAGGTTGCGGGCGATGAACGCAAGGGTCAGGTTTTTCGACTGGCCGAACAGGTTACGGAAAGTGTAGCCCAGCGAAATCTCGCGCATACGGACGTTGGTCGCGTCGTATACGTAATCCTCGACGTTGTAGACCGAGTTGAAGCTTGTCGCGCCCACCACGTCGTAGTAAGCCTTGACGTTCGAGAATTTGATGCCCTCGCGCATCACGTAGCCGCGGTCGCGCGCCCGGCCCGTGCGTTCCGATACGCCGTATCCGTCGAGTGTGGCCTCGGTCATCGAAACGACCTTGCCGCCGATGCGGAAGTCGATGAGCATGCTCAGTGTCAGGTCCTTGTAGCGGAACGTGTTGTTCCAGCCCATGTTCCACTTCGAGTTCATGTTGCCCATGTATTTCAGGTCGGAATTCTGCTCGCCGCCGTTTACGGGGATCTGGTAGTCGGCGCCTTCGGGGGTTTCCGTCACCAGTTTGCCGCTCTCGTCGCGTTTGAGCGTGCGGACGTAGAGGTCGCCATACTGGCCGCCTTCATAGAGGATCACTTTGGCGCCGCCCAAGTTGGAGACCGTTACGCCGTCTTGGATACCGTCGAAAAGCTCGATGATCTTGTTGTCGTTGTACGAGAGATTCAGATCGGTGGACCATGTGAATTCGTTGCCGAAGTCTTGGAACCAGCCGGCCGTCAGTTCGAAGCCTTGGTTCTGGACGTTGCCCGCATTGACGAACTGCGATTTGTAACCGCTCTCCCACGGCAGCGTCACCTCGAAGTACTGGTTCTTGGTGTTGGTCTTGTAATAGGTGGCGTTTACGTGCAGACGGTGCTGGAAGAACTCTCCGTCGAAACCGACCTCGAACGAGTGGGTCTTTTCGGGTTTCAGCGTGCGGAACGGCACCGATTCGGGCGGGTTGATGGCGCCTTGGTCGCCGTAGGTATAGCGCGGATTGGTCTTGTAGACGGGGACGTCGTTGCCGACGATGGAGTACGAACCGCGGAATTTGAACAGGTCGATATTCCGGCCCATGTCCACGAAACGGTTGAGCAGAAGGCTGGCGCCCACCGAAGGATAGAAGAACGAGTAGCCGTCGGTGTAAGCGAGGGCCGACGACCAGTCGTTACGGGCCGTCACGTCGAGGAAGAGCGCCTCTTTGAAGCCGAACGTGACAGCTCCGAAGACCGAGTTGAGCCGTTTGCGCTCCAGTCCCATGGTCGTGCCGTTCATGTAGAAATTCGACGGGTTGAAGATGTTGGGATAGTAGGCGCCGCCGTTGCCCGGAGCGACGAACTTGCTCTGCTCGTAGAGCAGGCTCACGTTGTTCGAACGTGTCTGCATCATGCTGGTGCCGAGGGTGGCGTTGAGCGAGAAATCGTCCCACGTATGGTTGTACTGGGCGAGCAGGTCCGCATAGAGCTGTTCGCTGAAGTAGCGGTTGTCGTCCATTTTGCCGTAGGTGTATTTATTGCCGTAGGACGACGCGTAGTGGTTGCGTACGTAGTGTTCGTCGGCGCGCTCGTAGCGCATGCGGCCCGTGAGCGAAAGTCCGTCGATGATCTGGTATTTGATCGATCCGCCGAATTCGTAGCGGTTGCGTTCGACGACGGGGCGTTCGCGGTTGAGCAGCCAGTAGGGGTTGCTGTTGGTCTCGTCGGTGGTAGTCACCCAGTTCTGGACGTTGGCGTTGAGCTCGCCGTTGTAGGTCTCGAAGTTGCTTTTGTAGCCGTTCCAGTCGCCGCCGCGCGGGAAGGTGTAGGTGCCGACGAGCGGGTTGAAAACGAAACCGCCGGCCGGCTGGTTCGAGATGTGCTGGTTCACGTATTTGGCGTTGAAATCGACCTTGATGTGGTCGTTGAAAAGGTCGAAACCGACTTTGGCGTTGAGCGTGTGTTGCGAGTAGTCGTTTTCAGGGGTGATGCCGCCGGATGTTACGTTGCCGTAGGAGAAGTAGGCTCGCAGGTCTTCGGCGCCGCCGTTGATCGAGATCGAGTTGTTGGTCGTCCAGCCCGTACGGAAGAACTTCTCGGCGTAATCGGGAGCCTTCGACGCGAGTTTGTCGCCCCAACTGTATTGGCCGTTCGCCCCGTATGTGTTCTGGAATTCGGGCAGCGAGAGCGGGGTGTCAATGGTCGTGTTGCTCGATACGTTCACCGCCAGACGCCCTGCCATGGCCGATTTGGTCGTGATCATGATGGCGCCGTTGGCGGCTACCGCACCGTAGAGGGCGGCGGCCGACGCGCCTTTCAGCAGGGAGATCGAGGCGATGTCGTCGGGGTTGATCGTAGACATGGCGTCGCCGCCGTCGCGCTGGGCGCCCCAGTTGCTGTTGACCTGTTCGGACGTGATGTTCATCATCAGGGGGACGCCGTCGACGACGACCAGCGGCTGGTTCGAGCCGTTGATCGACTTGTTACCGCGGAAGAGTATTTTCGACGATCCGCCCGCGCCCGTCGAGTTCGGGGTAATCTGCAGACCGGCGGCCTTGCCCTGCAGCGCGTTGATCATATTGACCGACTTGATGTCGGCCACGTCATCGCCGCCGACCGTTTCGGCAGCATAGGAGAGTGTTTTCGACTGACGTTCGATACCCATGGCAGTCACTACGACTGCGTTCAGCTGGTTGGCGGTCGTCGTCATCAGGATGTCCAGTGTCGTCTGACCTGTGTAGGTCACCTCGTAGGGGTCGTATCCTACGTAGGTTACTTGCAGTACGTCGCCGGGCTGCAACCCTTCCAGACGGAATTTGCCGTCCATGTCGGTTGTCGTTCCGCGCGTCGTGTTCTTCACAATCACCGTTGCTCCGAGAAGCGGCCCGGAGTCGTCTTTGATCAGGCCTTCAAGGGTGCTGCCCCCCCCCTCCTGCGCGTAGGAACGCAGAGCGGTAGCCGGCGCAATGAGGCAAAAGGACGTCATCAGAGCAAAGCAGATGAAAAGTGCTCGGTTGGTTAATTTCCTCATAAATAAGTGGGTTTTAGTTGAACAAGAGTAAAGATTCCGGAGTGACGCCGTATCTTTGGTTTGATAGAAAAAGCAGTGTTATAGCGGCATATTTTAATGTTAAAAAGTAGTGTTATGAAATCAAAGATAAATATATTTTAATCTGTCTCTTATACACATCTCCGAGCCCACGAGAC
>ENA-OZFC01001178-OZFC01001178.1-human-gut-metagenome-genome-assembly--contig:-NODE-1178-length-13309-cov-8.349706_pt1 | contig 13309 bp, 17 predicted proteins | sample MGYA00245076_ERZ653625 | MGnify/ENA primary metagenome ERZ653625 (study PRJEB26926, sample SAMN06165169) | human gut metagenome | biome: ENVO:00009003; feature: ENVO:2100002; material: ENVO:00002003... | reverse complement strand
GGAACATACATTTAATATGATACAAAAACAGGACGAGATCATCCAAAGATCTCGTCCTGTTCTTCGATCTGCGCTCTTGCATTCGTCGCATCGGTTATCTCTTTTAAGATTGCTTTCGCATCGCCAACCGGAATATGTACCGTAAAGACCACATCCTCTGCGAATTCCGTGTTGATGATCGCAACCTGTCTCGTATTCAGGATATATTGTATTTTCCCCATATCCATATAATTCGTCCGGATCAAAACAGGAAGCAACTGTTGCATTAACTTCGTCGTACACGCTTCTAGGGCTTCCTTTGTTGCCTGCGTATATGCACGGACAAGTCCGCCCGTACCAAGCAGTGTACCGCCAAAATACCGTGTCACAACCACACAGATATCATGGATTCCAGAATTCTGAATCAACTCCAGCATCGGCTTTCCTGCAGTGCCCTGTGGTTCTCCATCATCCGAGAACCGGAGCAGCGGCATCTCAGCGCCCACGGAAAATGCAAAGCAGTTATGCCGTGCATCGTAATGCTTCTTCTTAATCTTCTCGATAAATGCATACGCCTCTTCTTCTGTCTCAACCGGGGCAATCTGCGCAATAAAACGGGATTTCTTCTCGACAATCTCGCCCTCTGCACCTTCGATCAGTTTGATATAATCCATAACGTCCCTTTCAGTTCCGTCTACTTTGTATCCAGAAGCTTCTTCAACTCACTCATAAACGTATCCGCATCCTTGAACTGACGGTAGACGGATGCGAAACGCACATATGCAACCTGATCCAGATCACGAATCTGATCCATTACAATCTCACCAATCTTCTCGCTTTCGATTTCACGCACGCCGAGATTGAAAATCTTGTTCTCGATCTCATCCACACATGCCTCGATCTGATCCACAGATACCGGACGTTTGTGACAGGAACGTACCACTCCTGACTCAATCTTGGAACGGTCATATGTCTCACGATTCTTATCCTTCTTGATTACAATCAGAGGAATCGTCTCTACCTTCTCATACGTAGTAAAACGCTTTCCACATTCATCACACTGTCTTCTTCTACGGATTGCCTCGTTGTCATCTGCTGGTCTTGAGTCAATCACACGCGTATTATCATCTCCGCAAAATGGGCACTTCATATGTTTATTCCTTTCCTCCCTGAATTTTCCGTATATCGCAGGCATCAATATCGACCAGAACAATGTCCGGTCCGATACGCACAATGTTGCAATACCGAATGTAATATTCCGTTCCCGAACCAAAGCAGGAAAATAATTTTCCCGGTCCCGGTACGATGATTGCAAGTATCTTCCCTGTCTCACAATCAAACTCGACATCGGCAACATAGCCGAGCCGCCTGCAATCTTTGCAGTTTATAACTTCTTTTTCTTTTAATTCTAAAAAGCGCATCGCATACCTTCGCTTTTTATAGTTAGTATATGCGAAAGCTTATCGCTTGTCACCTTCAAAAATAAGTACCATCGTTCCAGGTCCGACATGGGCTCCGACGATTGGTCCAACCTCACTCATGATGATCTTATTTGGATGATACTTCTCCTCTACCTTTGCCCGGACATATTCTGCATCCTCCGGACAATCCGCGTGACAGATCAGTACTACATCCTGCTTGTCTGCATAGCTTCCTGTACAGATATCCATCTCTGCAAGCAGCTGGTTTAACGCTTTCTTACGTCCACGCACTTTACTCTCAGCTGCAAGTCTTCCCTCTGTATCCACATGCAGAACCGGTTTCAACTGGATCATACCACCGATGACTGCTGCCGTCTTGGAGATTCGTCCACCTCTCTGCAGATAGGTGAGATCATCCACCGTGAATTTGTGCACGATACGGTGCTTTAACTCTTCGAGTGCCTGCATGTTCTCTGTGACAGACATGCCCTTTTTCTTGTTCTCAATCGCATGGTAGATCAACAGACCGTGTCCACCACTCGCACAGATGGAATCGAAGACACAGATCTCTGCATCCGGATATTTCTCCTGCATCTCTTCCTTGCATACAAACGCGTTGTTGATCGTACTGCTGATACCTGAGGAAAGACAGGTAAATAATACGTCTTTTCCTGCGGACAGTGCCTTCTCAAACTCCTCTTCGATATCGTTGATGTTCGGCGCTGCTGTCTTTGTTCCCTGTCCCGCACGCATGCGGTCATAGAACTCTTTCTTTGTCAGTGTTTTTTCTCTTCCATCAAATACTTCATCGCCGATTTCAAAGCTGATTGGAATAATCACGACGCCCTGTTCCTCGGCATAGCCGACTGGTAAATCGTTCGATGAATCAGTGATAATAACGTAATCTCTTCCCATACTCTCTCCCATCTTATGTATTAATATCGTGATATACAAGTCGTACATAATTACGAATTCCACACAGACACGCTCTCGCTCGGTTCATCACGCAGTGGTACTAAATTCACGGCAAACAAGTTTGCCATTCATTAAGTACCAGCGTGCTTCAACGGTCTGTGTCAGAATTGTAATTATGTACAACTTGATACACTTTATTATATTAACACATATCGTCTACTTTATTATTTTAACCGGGCATTTTTCCTTGCAGGTGCCGCAGCCGGTACATTTTGCATAGTCAACGACTGCAAGGTGATCCTTCACTGTGATTGCGCCCTGTGGACAGTTTCTCTGACACAGACCACATCCGATACAGCCTGCGCTGCAGACCGCCTTTACGTCTTTACCGAATTCCTTCGAATTACACTCGACGATTGCACCGGCATCTTCCGGTACCATCTCGATGATATGTCTCGGACAGGCAAGTACACACTGTCCGCAGGACTTACATTTGTCTTTGTCCACAACTGCCACACCATCTACGATGGAAATTGCATCAAACTGGCAGGCACGCTTACATGAACCATAACCAAGACAACCGAAGCTACAACCCTTTGGTCCGCCGCCTGGTGCATTCGCCGCAATCTGACAGTCCTCCGGGCCTACATAATCGTAAGCGTCCTTTGCCTTCTCACACGTTCCGGCACATTTCACATGTGCGACATGTCTGACACTGTCGATCTCCCCACCGACGATCTCTACAATCTTCTTTGCTACGGCCTCGCCACCGACCGGACAGGCATCCGGCTTCGCTTCGCCTTTTGCGATTGCTGCCGCAAGACCATCACACCCCGGATATCCACAACCTCCACAGTTATTACCCGGCAATGCCTCACGTACTTTAATTTCTTTTTCGTCTACTTTGACTTTAAACTTCTCGCTCGCTACACCCAGAAGGATTCCGGCTAAAATTCCGACAATTCCAATGACCGCAGCCGCGTACAAAATCGATGCTCCCATTTCTTCGCCTCCTCTAAATCAATCCGTTCAATCCAAGGAAAGCGATTGCCATAAGACCGGCTGTGATCAGCACGATTGGCGCTCCTTTGAAGCTTTCCGGTATATCGTTTTTATCAATCTTCTCCCGGATGCCTGCCATTACGATAATCGCAATCGCAAATCCGACTGCAGAGAACATACCGTTGATGATAGACTCTCCAATGTTTAAATCATCCTGCACATTTTTGAGTGCGATACCAAGCACTGCACAGTTTGTTGTGATCAGTGGCAGGTACACGCCCAGCGCTTCATACAGCGATGGAATCGTCTTCTTTAAGAACATCTCCACAAACTGTACCAGTGCCGCAATCACTAAGATAAACACAATCGTGTTCAGATAAGAAAGCTTAAGTGGCACAAGCACGAAATGATAAATCACACTTGTCACCGCCGAAGCAATCGTCATAACGAAGATAACCGCACCGCCCATACCGGCTGCTGTGCTTACCTTCTTTGATACTCCTAAAAATGGACAGATACCCATGAACTGGCTCAGGATTACATTGTTCACAAGAGCAGCGGATATCGCTAATAAAATAATGTTCATATCCTACTCCTCCTTTCCCTTGCCTGCACACATGGCATTTGCACAGCTTGCGCAATCTGCCAGTCTGCATGTCTCTGCCTTCTCGCCCGTCTTCTTTGCCTTCTTGATATGACGACGGTTGATAAATGCAATGATAAATGCCAGTACAAGGAATGCGCCCGGTGCCGATACAAAAATACTTGCCGGCTGGAACAGTCCCTGATCGGACAAGATCTGGAAGACCTTATCACTTGCATGACTTTCAGCGAAATTCTCAACAGCCTTTACAAAGCTGAATCCAAAAATACTGCCAGAGCCAAGGATCTCACGGATGATACCGATGGTAGTCAGTCCGACTGTAAATCCAAGTCCCATACCGATACCATCAAAGATGGATGGAATCACCGGATTCTTTGATGCATAGCTCTCGGCTCTACCTAAGATAATACAGTTTACTACGATCAGTGGAATGAAGATTCCCAGGCTGTCGTTCAGGCTTGGAATATATGCCTGCAGTAAAAACTGTACGATTGTTACAAAGGAAGCGATGATTACGATGTAAGCCGGAATACGCACCTTGTCCGGAATCAGCTTCCGGAGCAGGGAGATCATAAAGTTGCTCATCGTCAGGATCACCATCGTTGTAAGTCCCATACCCAGTCCATTGATCGCGGAAGATGTAACCGCAAGTGTCGGACACATACCAAGCATCTGGACAAAGGTTGGGTTCTCTGTGATAATACCATTCTTTAAACGTTCTGCTATCTTTCCCATATTAGTTCGCACCTCCTACTGTCAGGAATCGAATTGTACGAAGTGCCGCATTGACTGCATTTGTTACTGCCGATGTGGTAATCGTCGCACCAGACAATGCATCGATCTCACTGTCCTTCGTCGAACCAGTCTTTGTATATTCAAACTTATTGACCTGCTTGCCAATAAACTGTGACTTGAATTCATCGGTATCTGCTTCCATACCAAGACCTGCCGTCTCATTCAATGTCAAGAACGAAATACCTGTAATCTGATACTCGGTGTTGATACCGATTGCCATCTGGATATCTCCGCCATAGCCGGCTGTACTTGTGATAAGTACCACATAGCCAACCAGCGTGTTTTTCTCATCATCACCGCCGACACAGATATCGTCGATGTGTACATTTTCAAATCCATAAGACTCCAGCAATGGATTGATCTGCTTCACTACATCTCCGTCCTCTTCCACGCTTAGAATACGGGTTGCTTCCGGAAGTACCTCCGCATACGCATCGTTCTTTGCCTGCTCCTGTGCCTTCTCGATCGGGTCCTTTGTGACACTGTAGACACCGCCTAATGCAGCGCCCATCACAACGGTGATCACACAAATTGCAACGATTGCAACCACGATGCCCTTGACATCCATCTTGTCTTTCTTCTTTGGTTCTTTGTCATCACCTTCTGAAGCATCTTCTGTCTTTGCAGCCTTCTTTGCCTCTTTCGTTGCAAGCCTTGCCTGCTTCTTATCCTTGATCTCGGCACCCTCGCCAAATGCCTTCGGTACGGTTGCACGCTCGATCAGAGGTACTAACAGGTTCATGATGATGATGGAATAAGAAACACCCTCGGTACTGCTTCCAAAGATACGAAGTACAAATGTTAAAAGTCCAAGTCCGATCGCGTAGATTACTTTTCCTGAGGAAGTGATCGGGCTTGTCACATAATCGGTTGCCATGAACCATGCACCAAGCATCAGACCGCCACCACACAAATGTGCAGCCACATAAACCGGTACATTGTAATCCTTCGTTGCTGCATAGATTGCAACTGCGATTGTAAAAGTTCCAATGTAAATCAAAGGAATCTTTGGGCTGATTACCCTCTTGCAAAGCAGATAGATTGCACCGATCAACAGTGCAACCACGGATGTCTCACCAATGGTACCTGCTGTATATCCAAGGAACATGCTACGCAGGTTTACCATGCCGGTAAGCTTCAGTGTTGCAAGTGGTGTTGCAGTTGCCACACCGTCATATACGAAGTTTGTCATATAACGAGAGAACGACAGCAACAGGAAGCATCTAGCTCCAAGTGCCGGGTTCATAAAGTTCTGTCCAAGTCCACCAAAAAGCTGCTTTACAATGATGATTGCAAATGCAGAACCAGCAATCGCCATCCAGATTGGAAGGTTTGGTGGCAGGTTCAGAGCAAGCAGCAATCCGGTTACCACGGCAGAGAAATCTCCAACCGTTACCTTCTTGCCCATACATTTCTGATATAATGCTTCAAACCCAACACAGCTTCCGATACAAACTGCGACCAGCAATGCCGCATACCAGCCAAATATGTACAGACCGAATGCCGTTGCCGGAACTAATGCGATCACAACATCGAACATGATATCCGATGTCGTTGCCTTGCTTCTCACATGCGGGGAAGCAGAGACCTTTAATTTCAAATTTTCCTGTTCCACTTTCTCGCACCTCCTATTTCTTGCGATTCGCCAAGATGGCTTTTCTTGTGCCTGCAATCGTCTGTGTCAGATGGCGCTTCGCCGGACATACATACGAACAACAGCCACACTCACAGCATTCCATACCATTTATCTTCTGGAACTCCTCCAGATCACCCTGTTCTGCCAGTGTCGCAAGCTTGTTCGGCATCACTCTGCCCGGACAAACCTCCACACATCTGCCACAGCGGATACAGTTACTCGGCTCATACTCTGAGACCTCATCCTTCGTCATACATAGAATTGCCGATGAAGACTTCGTAACCGGAATATTCAGATCATAGATGGCTTTTCCCATCATCGGACCACCGGCAATGATCTTCTCCGGATCCTGCAGGAATCCACCTGCTGCCTCGATCAGCTCTGCAAAGCTTGTACCTATCCGTACAAGATAGTTGCATGGTTCTGTAATCGCATCACCGGTCACAGTCACCAGTCTCTGCATCAACGGTTTGCCCTGCCGTACAGCTTCACAGATGGAATACACCGTATCTACATTATGTACGATACAGCCGGCATCTGCCGGAAGCATCTTCGAATTGATATACCGTCCGGTATTCGCATAGATGAGCTGACGTTCTGCTCCCTCCGGATACTTGGTCTTCATGGAATTGACCTTGATGTCCGGATCATTTCCAAGCACTTCCTTCAACTTCTGGATTGCCTTTGGCTTGTTATCCTCGACCGCGATGATTCCCTTTGCTTTCGGGAAGATTGCAAGTGCAAGACGCAAGCCCTCGATCACCTTGTCCGTCTCATCAAGCAGACGACGGTAATCCGATGTCAGATATGGCTCACACTCGGATGCATTCACGATAATGTAATCAATCTCGTCTGCATTCTTCGGTGAGAGCTTGACATTCGTCGGGAATCCGGCGCCACCCATGCCGACAACGCCTGCGTTCTTGATTGCTTCGAGGATTTCCTCCCTGTTAAGCTCCGCAAGCGGTTTGTCATTTTTCACATATTCAATTTCTTCAAACTGATTGTCATTTTCGATCACGATCGAATTGACCTTAGAACCGGATGCAGTCAGTCTAGGTTCCACGGCCTTGACTGTTCCGGATACAGAAGAATGAATGTTTGCAGAAACAAATCCACCGGCTTCTGCAATCAGCTGCCCTACCAAAACACGGTCACCTTTTTTGACAACCGCCTTCGCAGGTGCACCGATATGCTGACTCAGTGGATATACCATATCTCCCTTTGGGACATATTCAATTACATCCTTATCCATCGTAAGTTCTTTCCCTTCGTATGGATGGATGCCTCCTTTAAAAGTTAGTTTCATCGTACTGACCCCACTCTAAAAAATATTTACTACTATTCTAATACAAGTGAGGATTTTTATCAACAAATGTGTCCTTAATTTCACAACTTTTGTGACTATATTCTTATATTTTTTAACAGAAACGAAGCAAGCAATCCGATTGCTACACCAGCGACCGTTCCGGTAATCAACAGGATGAACATATAATAAAAAATACGCACGTTTTCCATCACGCAGACCGCGACCAGGATCTGCCCCAGATTGTGGAAGACTGCGCCTGCAACACTGATTCCTACCAGTCCGAACACCCGGCATTTTTTAAGCAGTGTCATGATCAGAATACTGCATGCCGCACCGGCCAGACTGTACAGTAACACCGCCATATTTCCGAACAGAACATTCGACAGGATGATACGTCCGACCGAGATTACAACCGTTGACTTCAGATCCAGTTTCTGCAGTGCGATAATCGTAACCAGATTGGCAAGACCAAGCTTCACCCCCGGTACCGCCATATGGATTGGCACCAGGCTTTCCAGATACGATAAGATCATGGCTAGTGCTATCAGGACTCCGCAGAGCGCAATCTTATGATTATTATTTAATTGTGATTGGTTATTTTTTTGTCCGTGTGCGTCCTTCACTGTGTTCTGTCTCTTTTCGTCTTCCATGTCTAGTCTATGTCCATCTACTCTTTAATCTCCACTACAAGTTTGTGTGGCAGACAGATGATCGTCTCCCCAGTCTGGCTGATTGCCTGGTGCTTCTCACAGATTTTGTCCGGGCAGTCTGCATTCTGTACAGTCACACTGCCATCCTGCACAACGACCGTATTGACGCCTGCCTCCTGCATTACCTCATAGCTTGCGTCTTTGTCTAACTGCAGTGTCTTCACCGAGGTTCCATCGATCAAAATATCCACATATGCCCCCGGCTTTTGCAGCTTCTTCCACACAAAAAGTCCTGCGATCGTCAGAATCATAATTCCGACGATCAGCAGGATATCTGCACGGGATATCAATTTATGTTCCTGTTTTGGTTCCATATCCAATTACCTCTGATTTACCCGAAAACATGTTCCGCAATCATCTGTTTGGCTACGTTCATCATCATATTTTCTTTTTACATTGATATCCAGCCAAATGCATTCGCAACGGAACTAAGCAGAATGATCAGTGCGAAGATCGGGCACAGATATTTTATCATCACGACAAATATCTTCTTCCTCCGGAACTTACTTTCTCCATGGCGGATTTCCTCTTCGATCTTATCAATTCCGACAACACGTGATACAAGCAGGCTTGTCACAAATGCTGCAATCGGCATCATCACGGAATTTGTCAGAAAATCAAACAGATCCAAAAACTGCATTCCGAGGATCTTCACGAATCCTAGCGGTCCATATCCAAGGCTTGATAACGTTCCGAGTCCAATCATAATCAATCCGATCACAACCGTTGATTTCTTCCGTCCCCAGCCAAGCTCATCCTCAAATGTCGCAACAGCACTTTCCGTCAGGGCAATTGAGCTTGTAAGTGCAGCAAATAACACAAGCAGGAAGAACAAAATCCCGACGCCTGTTCCAAGTCCCATATTTGCAAACACCTTCGGAATCGTGATAAACATGAGCGAAGGGCCTGCCTGCAGCGTATCCGGATCTCCGCCGGAAAATGCAAACACCGCAGGAATAATCATAAGTCCTGCCATGATTGCAATCGCCGTATCAAACACTTCTACATTTCGCGTCGCATCCTCGATGGACGTATCCTTCTTCATATAGGAACCAAATGTGATCAGGATACCCATGGCAATCGACAGCGAATAAAACATCTGTCCCATCGCAGCTACGACCGTCATCCATGAGAAATTCTTTACATTTGGTACCAAAAAATATTTCACGCCCTCGATCGCGCCCGGTCTTGTCACCGAATAAATGGCAATCACCACGGAAAGTACAACAAGAACCGGCATCATCATCTTAGATACACGTTCGATTCCGTTTTGTACACCGGCATAAATGATTGCCAGTGTTATGAGACAGAAAATCACAAAGCAAAGCTCCGTCGATACACCATTTGATATAAATGATCCGAAATATCCGTCCTCTGCAAGCTTCGTTCCATTTCCACGGATATATTCTGCCAAGTATTTGATTACCCAGCCGCCGATGACCGAATAATACGGTACGATCAGGATTGGAATGATCGCGTTGATCCAGCCGCCGAAGGAAATCCATTTCTTCTTACCGAAGGAACGGAATGCGCCAACCGGACTTTTCTGCGTCATACGTCCGAGTGCGGACTCCGCAACGATCATCGTGTATCCGAATGTCAGTGCCAGCAGAATATAGACGAGCAGGAAAATTCCTCCGCCGTATTTTGCTGCCAGATACGGAAATCTCCATATATTTCCAAGACCAACCGACGCGCCCGCCGCCGATAACACATAGCCAAGCTTGCCGGAAAAAGTCCCCCGCTTCTCTGGATGTTTTCTATTCATGTAACCTACCCTCTACCCTTTCCATATTTGTTTCCATAGTCGTTTTCCTTTTGCAACTATACATGGCGGCATCGTAAATATCACGCTGCCATAGAGACAGGCCACACAGTAAACGCAAAAACGAACGAAATGACAGTAACATATTTTCCGTCCTTTTTCAATCGTTTTACGTCACCTTTCCCATACTTTCTCATTATTTCTGTTCGGATTTACATATTACTGACAATGTCACGGATGCTCTTGGCCATATCCGCATCAATACCTACAGCGCGTGCACCCAGGCTTTCCGGCACAATTGCCTGATCAAAGTTCAAACGGATCAGATTGATATTCGTATGTTCTTTCGCAAGGGAGCAAGCAGTTCTTCGTGATGTTTCGTCAGTCTGCCCGGCATGATTGGTCCAACCGTATGGATCACATAGTCGCATGGAAGGTTATCGGCAGGTGTGATCTTTGCCTGTCCGGTTGGTTCTTCTTTTCCTTGTTTCTCCATCAGATCGGCACAGGCGAGACGAAGTTCGATTCCGGCATAGGTGTGGATACAGTTATCGATGCAGTTATGGCATGGCTGGTAGCAGCCGGTCATGCCGGAATTGGCTGCATTTACGATCGCTCCCACCTTGAGTCTCGTGATATCGCCCTTCCAGATATAAAGGTCGGGCTGGACAGCTTCCATATCTGAAAGTGTCACAACTCCTTTTTCCTCTGCCACTGCCTTCAGATATTCGTCCTGCACCTGCAGGAATTCCGGTCGGATAGCTCCCGGCATACGCACATTCATAAGCGAACGAAGCAGCTGCTTTTCTCCCTGTGCATCCGTTGGAATCTGCAAATGTGCGTAACGCGGCTGTTCCTTCAATAATTCTTCAATTAAGTATCTGCGATTCTCACTCTGATTCATAATTCCCGGTTTCTTTCTATCATCAATCATCATTTTTTCTTTTATCAAGTTCTGCAACATAACTGTACTGACAATCATTTATTTGATCATCCGGAAGACTGCACAAATGCCGTTGCCGTAAACCAGTTGTTTTACAAAATCTGTTGCCGGATGTCTCAATAATTGCCTGATATTTCAGTCCAATATCCATATCCATTGTCTTTTTAAAATGGAATCCATATTCCACACAAAGTGCATCATATCCATCCTCACGCTCAAAGAAATCATACTCTGCTCCAAAGGTAAGCTGATCTGACACAGCTTTTAAATCCGAATAGGTTTTCAGGTTATACTTGCCCGCGATTTCCTTACGCACAACCAGGCCATATGTGTTATTAAATCCATACATTCCAATCCAACTCATATCATAATCATCATTATATTCTTCCTGAAGTGACGAAAACATATCTTCTGTATAAAGACCTTCCTTTTTCAGCACCATATTCCAACCGGTACCTGTATACTCCGGATAAAGATCAAACTCGCCATTTTCCATAGCCGGCTGGATATTCGATGTTCCGCCGCCGACTCCCTGTGTGATCTCAACATTCAGATCTGTATCCTGTTCGATCAGAATATCCAGCATTTCTCCAAGTACATACTGCTCGGTCATCGGCTTCGTTGCAATGTGAATCGTATCTTTCTACAAGCAATCCTTATAAAAGATTTGCTAGTCTTTCCCTTTGATTCGTGGTAGAATTAGATATTCAATGAAATCGGAGGACTTTTTATGAGTAACGAAAGCAAGCACTGTAAAGTGCACTATACAGGAACTTTCAATGATGGCACAAAATTTGATTCATCCTACGACCGTGGCGAACCGCTGGAATTTGTCTGCGGCGCCGGTATGATGATCAAAGGCTTTGATGAAGCTGTTAAAAATATGAATGTTGGTGAGATCGTCGATGTACATCTGATGCCGGAAGAAGCATATGGTATGCCGGATCCGGAGAACATTATTACTGTTGCATTTGAAGATATGCCCGGCTCTGAAAACTTAGAGGTTGGCAATCAAGTATATCTGACTACCCCATATGGACAGCAGTTCCCAGTCAAGGTTGTAGACAAGGATAAGGAAACCATTACCTTCGATGCAAACCACGAGATGGCTGGTAAGGAATTGAATTTCAAGATTGAACTGCTTTCTGTAGAGTAATAAAAACCGAGTGGTTGCATACTTTCTGTCGCCACTCGTTTTTTATTGTTTTTTTTCACTCCGCCAACTGCTTTTTGAACAACGTCCGAAACACCAGTCGCACAAATAGTCCCACAAAGAAAATCTGCAGACACAACGCGACCGGAAAGCATTTTTTCAAAGATACATACCCGCAATGATCAGCAAAACGGAGAGCAGCATATACCCGACGCCAAGTGCTCCGATAACCCTGACCCCGCATTTCTTCAATATCGACAGAACAAGAACCGCAACTATCGGATTCAGAAGCAGGCACCACTTTGAAACGGCAAGCGCGCCTGTTAAAATCGCGATTGCCACAAGAATGGTTCCGCCAAGCCAAAGCGTCAGGCCTGCAATCAACATCGGGATGTTCGCAACCGGATTGATGGCACGCATAACGTCCTCGCTCTCTTCATCTGACATTTTTTTACTCAGCTTCTGATATAAAAGCGGTCTCAGGCAGAAGTACAAATGGCTCAGAAGACCTGTATAGCAACTGATAAATGTATTGATTTTCAGTGCCATCGCCAATGCGGTATTATTATCTGCAATCAGATCTGCAAGAAGCCACAATACCACGTACGCTCCCGGCTGGCCTAGGAAAGATAACCAGAAAGACACCTTAAATCTTTTATCCGGAACCTCTGCCCACCACGGTTGAACTCCAGTTAAGGATATCTTATCGTCTCCGGTCGGTTTTCCCGGCTTGTTAAGTGGCACATCAGCAAACGCCGCTGCCAGATTACTGATGACTCCAAATATTCCAAAAGCTACATACTCGTTCACGTCATTTTCCTCCTGCATCTTTTCTATGCTTTTCGTAACGTCTTCAGGTTAGTTTTATCTAACTTTGTATATCATACATGCTTTTATTAACATGCGCAATATATTTTCAAAAGATATTGGAGAAAAATGGAACGGATCTTACAATTTCATATTTATTTTATATGTTCATCGTCATATATGGCGGAATGCATATTATCCCATCTTTCACAATCAAATTTCTTGGATGAATAATATAACTTTCCCCTATGCGCTCCTTGTATTTTTCTC
>ENA-OZFC01001160-OZFC01001160.1-human-gut-metagenome-genome-assembly--contig:-NODE-1160-length-13544-cov-8.889095_pt1 | contig 13544 bp, 12 predicted proteins | sample MGYA00245076_ERZ653625 | MGnify/ENA primary metagenome ERZ653625 (study PRJEB26926, sample SAMN06165169) | human gut metagenome | biome: ENVO:00009003; feature: ENVO:2100002; material: ENVO:00002003... | reverse complement strand
CGAGATTCCTCTACGTCTCGTGGGCTCGGAGATGTGTATAAGAGACAGGCAATAGATTATGCAAAGGAGGTAATATCTTAAATGCTATTTTGAATAGGTGTTTAAGATATGAAATGCTATGAAAGAGAAAAAAGGTAATATTATTCAGATAGTGGCAGGCTTAATTATCCTTATCGCAGGTATAGTATTATGCGTTAATACATATGTTGTTAAAGGAAACAAAGCATATGCGGTGTCTTTACTTACAGCGATTGTAGGTGCAGTTATACTTATATCAGGTTTATATAGTCTGTTTTCAAAAAACGAAAAGAAGCCTATAGATGCAAAGGTTATAGCACAGGCTGCTTTATGTGCTGCATTATGTTATGTTGGTGCAACATTTATTAAAATAGATATTCCAGTAGGAACAGAAAGAACAATGTTCCATTTTGGTAATGTATTCTGTGTTCTTGCAGCACTTCTTCTTGGAGGTACATGGGGTGGTCTTGCAGGAGCTGTTGGAATGACAATAAGCGACCTTACAACAGCATATGTAACAAGTGCACCTAAGACATTTTTCTTAAAGCTGTGCATAGGACTTATAGTAGGTTTTGTTGCACACAGGCTTTTTAAGCTGTCTAAGGAACACTCTGTAAAGTATGTTACTATAGCAACTGTAGTATCAAGCGTATGTGGTATGTTATTTAATATTGTAGCAGATCCTATAGTTGGATATTTCTATAAGACATATCTTTTAGGAGTACCTCAGGATCTTGCAAAGGCACTTGCAAAGGTAGGTGCAGTTACAACATCTGTTAATGCTGTTATAGCTGTTGTTGTGGCATCTATAATATATCTGGCATTAAGACCTGTTATGAAGAAGTCGGATATGTTAAGGGATTTATAATATGCATTTATAGAAATTGTTATTGATTGGATTGGTTGCAATTAATTCGTAATTATGTAATATAAAAGATGGAGTCAGATGTGTTAATCCGGCTCCATCTTTTGTGGTGCTATGGCATATAAGTACATTTAAAAGAATGACGTGATTATCCTCCGTAAAGCATTTGTTGACATATGCATGGATAATGGTTTATGATATATGAAACAGAAGTTAGTTTAAACTAACATAGGATTAGTATGAAAGATTATACCATAATAGATTTTAGAAAATATAATCAACAAGCTACTAAACTGTTACGATACCGTTGAAGAAAATTGCTTTTGCTATATACGAAAAATTTTGATTATGGAGGGAAAAGTAATGCTTATGAATATTTTTGAAGGTATACTGATTCCGTTTGTTGGGACAACACTAGGTGCAGCATGCGTGTTTTTTATGAGAAAAACACTTAGCACGTCAGTGCAACGTGCACTTGCAGGGTTTGCAGCAGGCATAATGGTTGCTGCTTCAATCTGGAGTCTTCTGATTCCGGCTATTAAACAATCTGAGAATATGGGAACTTTATCATTTGTTCCGGCAGTTGTTGGGTTCTGGATTGGTATATTGTTTTTACTCGCACTCGATCATTTGATTCCACATCTTCATGTTGGAAGTGATCAGGCAGAGGGACCTAAAAGCAGGCTTAGCCGAACTACAATGATGGTGTTGGCAGTTACACTACATAACATTCCTGAAGGTATGGCGGTTGGTGTAATGTATGCAGGATTTCTTGCTGAAAATGCACAGATTACAGCAACTAGTGCACTTGCTTTATCTCTTGGAATTGCTATTCAGAATTTTCCAGAAGGAGCAATTATATCAATGCCTCTTAGGGCAGAGGGCGAAAGTAAGGGAAAGGCGTTTCTTGGTGGTGTACTTTCAGGAGTGGTTGAACCGATTGGGGCTGTGCTTACGATTCTAGCTGCACAGCTGGTAATCCCGGCATTACCATATTTACTTAGCTTTGCAGCAGGAGCTATGTTATATGTCGTGGTTGAAGAATTGATTCCAGAAATGTCACAGGGACAGCACTCAAATATTGGTACGATTTTCTTTGCATTTGGGTTTAGTCTGATGATGATTCTGGATGTGACACTTGGGTGAAAGATACTAAGAGTAATATTTGATTAGAATGTTTAGTATATGGTTATTACGAGAATGTACAGATAGATAAAAAGAAACTGTTGATATTTAACTGGTGTTTATAGATAGTAACAATAGACATCTAAAGATATATATGATAAACTATACAAGTACAATCTATATAGAAAGAACTGATGCATTCTGATGTTAGATGCCCTCTGGTTTTACGAAGGAGGGTGATGCCCTATGAACGCGATGGAAGTGTTAACTTTATTGTTAGTAATATTTGCGGCGCTGTCTTACATAGATAATCATAATAACAAAAAGATATAGCATCCCACCGCCTAAAGTGAATGCTATTTCCTAAATTCAAATAATAATTTTACAGAGGGCACATCGGATTAAGCATCCGATAACTTTTCTTAAGTAGAATATACACAGAGAGGCTTGTAAAATCAAGTCTCTCTTTACATTATAATATAATTCATGAAAGAAGCTGATGATATGAGAGAAGAATATGATTTTTCTAATGCTAAACGTAATCCTTATGCAAAGAAGCTTAAGAAGCAGATTGCTATAAATATAGACATAGATACAGTTGATTATTTTAAGAAACAGTCTGAAGTCTTAGGAATACCATATCAGACATTGATAAATCTGTATCTTACTGATTGTGTTAATAACAAAAGAGAACTGATTAACGTACACTAAAAAGATGTTGATTTGTATATATAATTATTGTATAATAATAAAGCAAACAGTATATAACGATTGCTGTTTACAAAAGCGAAGGGGACGGCTTAAAAACAAAAGAAAGGGGTATTGTTTGGATAGGGTTAATGAGTTGATAAAAAGAGTAAGACTGCTAAGACCAATAGATGATGCTATGTTTAAGAAGTTAGCAGAATCTAAGGCAGTGTGTCAGGAGATACTAAGGGTAATACTTGATGATAAGAAGCTTATAGTAGAAGAAGTGATATCAGAAGACAGTATTGCTAATATATTTGGAAGGGCAGTAAGACTTGATGCATTATGTACATTAGGCAACGGAACGCTGTGTAACATAGAGATACAGAAAGAGAATGTTAATGACGATGTAAGAAGAGTAAGATATAATGCGTCAAGTATTGTATCAAGATTTTCTGAAAAGGGTCAGAAGTTTTCAGAGATACCAGATGTCATAGTTGTATATATTTCAGAGTATGATGTATTCAGGCTGGGAAGAACAATCTACCATATTGATTCAGTTATAAGAGAAACTAATACAACTGTAGAAGATGGATTATCAAGAGTGTTTGTTAATACACAGTATGCAGATACCGATAATACAGATGTAGGAAAACTTATGAAGTGCTTTTTACAGAAAGAAATCGATAATGATAAGTTTCCAGAATTATCGGATAGGTTATCATACTTTAAGAATGATGGGAAGGGAGTTGATTCTATGTGTGACATAATTAAAGATTATGCTAAGGAATATGCAAAGGAATATGCAGATGAAAGAGCAGCAGAGATGCTTGTGAATAATATCGAAACATTAGCAAAAAAGATAGGTACTGTAGAAGAAGCTTGTGATATGTTGAATATCACAGAACAGCAGTATGAGGATGCTAAAGCACTATTAGAAAAAACTCTTACAGTATAAAAGAGAATAATAATAATTTCAGAAAGATAGCTTTTATGTCTGTAATAAGATGTAGAAGCTGTCTTTTTATTTTGGCAGCTTTTATAAGATATTAAGATTAACGTACAGTAAAAAATACATACTTGTGAAGCTTTCATATACCTATAAGTATTCATAGTAAGAAGCTTTATAATACAGATGTTATAAAAAATTATATCATTATTGAGAGAACAGAAGTTAAAATACTCCCCATTGCCATAACCCACAAAATACAGTAAAATATTAGCAAATCAGTAAAAAACAAGGAGTAACAGTTATCATGCAGTTTAAGAGAACACTGGAAATTAAGGCGAATCATAAGCTTATGGTAATCGATGTCGCAGATATACTATATATCAAGGCATCGGTGAATGACTGTTACATCCATGTGACAAGCGGAAGCGTATATAAGACCAGAAGCACCTTAGAGGCAATGGAGGCACAGGTCGGGGAATATTTTCTGAAAGTGCACCGCACTTATCTGGTGTGTATCATGGCAATCCATGCATTAGAAGATACGCTGACACTTATCAATGGAGAAGAACTCAACTACGCAACCCGCAGGAGAAAGGAAATCCTTGCCCAGTTGCAGGAGAAGCAGAAAAAATTGATTGAGAGCTTTGCCTTGCCAAATACACCAAAGACACCGGAAGAGTATCATGCGTTCTATCGGAGCTTTGATCAGATGCCATTTGCCTTTGCGGATATTGAAATGATATTCAATGAGGACAGGCATGCAGTGGACTGGATATTCCGCTATGGCAATGAGAAGCTGGCAGAGGTGGAGCATGTACCTCTAAGTGGACTCATCGGGAATACCTTCGGCAGTATCTTCTCCAATATGGATGATAAATGGCTGTGTACCTATGAACGGGCAACATTGTATGGAGAACGTCTTGAGATTATGGCATATAGTCCGGAGATAGATACCGAACTTAAGATTATCTGTTTCCCGACATTTTCGGGACACTGCGGATGTATGTTATTCCCTTTGGATGAGATACACTGTGCACAAAAACAAGACGAGCTGTCACAGATATGGAAGAATTACCTGTTAAAGCAGGAATAAATGCTGTGACGAATTGCATAAAAGGACTAAAAAGTGTCATTTCATCACAAAAAGTGGTGAAATGACATTTTTTATGAGAAAATTCATGTAAAAATTGAACAAATTGCCACATGAACCTTGAATAAAATGGGGGGGGGTATGGTAAAATATTTCTGAATATATGATAGAGAATTTTCTATCAATGACATATAAGATAGACGCAGATGATAGGATACACGAACTGCCATACGGCTGCGAGCCAAAAGCAGTTTAATCCACAGCTATAAGAGAGGAGGCATTTTATGAGAAAAAAGATAAGCCGGATAAAAAGAGGTCTGGCAGTAATGCTATCTGTCTGCATGGTATTCGGTATGGCACCGATTCAAGCAGGAGCAGAGGAAAATGATTCAGAAATTGCAGTGCAGGCAAATGATAGTGCTGGAAAGACTGAACAACAATCCACGGAAGAGGAAGAGTGTAAGCATGAGGGTGTTGAAATAACTTTCAACAGCAATGGTTTCGGAAACTGCCCGAAATGCAATGCAACTGTATATCAGCCTGCTGTTGAAACAACTGACAAATATGACATTGACGATGACAGCATGAAAGAGAATGTTTACGAAATCAGCAATGCAGGTCAGCTGTACTGGTTTGCAGGACTTGTAAACGGCACTCTTGATGGAGTTGAACAAAATAAATTAGCCAATGCAATTCTGACAGCCAACATCACAGTAAATGAAAATCTTCTTGATTCCTTACAATACGATGCAGAGGGCAACGTTTCCAACGGAAGTGATTTTATAAGCTGGACTCCGATTGCAGATTGGATGGGAAATCGTACAACACAGTATTCAGGAACGTTTGACGGAAATAATAAAACCGTAAGTGGTTTGTACTTTAATGGTGATTCAACATGTATTGGATTATTCGGAAGTTCAGAATCCGATGGCAACATAAAAAATGTTGGAGTCGTTGATTCCTATTTCAAAGGGAATGATCATGTGGGCGGTGTGTGCGGAAACAATGCTGGCACAATCACAAACTGTTATAATGCAGGGAATCTTACCGCTATTGAGTCATCTGCTACTATAGGCGGTATATGTGGATATAATAATGGTGGCACAGTCACAAACTGTTATAACACAGGAACTGTTACTGCTACCGGCTCAGTAGCTTCTGTAGGTGGTGTGTGTGGTTGTAGTATTGAACTAATTTTAAACTGTTATAACATAGGAACTGTTACTGCTACTGGCTCATCTGCTGATATAAGCGGTATATGTGGATACAATTTTGGGCCAATCAAAAATTGCTATTACCTCGCAGACACAGAAGATGAAAATGGCGGCAAAACCGCCGCACAATTCGCAAGCGGTGAAATTGCGTATCTTCTCTCACAAGGTTGTACAGTAGGTGAAGGTGAAGATGCCGTAACTTACAGTGGCTCTGTATGGGGACAGGCACTTGGCGGAAATGGTGATACATATCCTGTTCTGAAAAAGGCAGGGGATGTTGAGAATACAGTATATCGGAATGAAACCTATCCAGGTTGTGAAGGCAATCCGGGTGATCTGGTCTATTCGTATTCAAATACACAGAAAGCTCCGGCTTATGCTGAGCACACCGATGAAGATTTAGATGGCAAATGCGATATTTGTAAGCTGGATTTAAAAACATTTAAACAGCTTGGACTGCTGATTGCCAAAGTAAATAAGAATTTAAGTGACGGAAAGTACGCAGATGTGCAATACACAACGGCATCCATTGATAACTTACGAACGGCTCTTGTGGCTGCAGGCGCTGTTACAGAGGCTTCTTCTGATACAGATGTTGCAACAGCCTTTGATAAGCTGCTTGCAGCATCTACAGTAGGTGCAGATGGACTGATAGCGGCAGACCACAATATTGTCATATCATTTGCGAATTCGGGTGCAGTAAGAGGCATAGCATCAGGAAATGGCTGGTATGCAAACGGTGATACCGTTACCCTTAAAGTAACACCAAGTATGGGATACAGCTTCAGCAAATGGACCAAAGATACAGCAGGCAATACATCTGTAGGAACAGAGAGTACATATACCTTTACGTTAGGTGCTGACAGTCCGGATGCATATTATGCATGGCTTGACGAGGTAAAATACACAGTGACATGTGAAAGCGTAGAAGGTGGAACCTGCGTGGCAAGCACATCAGACGGAAAGTATGTATATGGACAGACTGCAACAGTGACAGCAACAGCGAATGATGACTATGAATTTGTAGGCTGGAAGGATAGTTACGGAACAACGGTAAGTACGGATGCCACATATAGCTTTACAGTGCTTGGTGATACTGCATTGACACCGGAGTTTGTCAAGGTTAAGACAGAGGAAGGAAATGAGATTGCTTATGTAACTGTAAGCTTCTACCATCAGTCAGGAAAGCTTCTGGACAGTCAGAAGGTTGTTTCCGGCGAAGGAAAGATTACCACTACAGTAAATGCACCGACAAAGGTAGGCTTTGACTTCCTTGGATGGTCTGCAAAGGCAAGCGGTGCAACAGCAGCAGATGTGGTTAATTTTGAAACTGCAACCTTTAGCGAGAATACCAGTCTTTATCCGGTATTTAAGGCGCAGGATATTACTTATACATTAACAGTAGTAGGTTTACAGACAGAGCAAAAGGCTCCACAGTCTAGTGTTACGGTTACTGCAGATCCGATTGAAGGTAAACAGTTTGTTGGCTGGAAGGATGCAAATGGCAATATCGTAAGCTATGACAGCACATATACTTTCATCATCACCGGAGACACCACACTCACGGCATGTTATGAGCAGGCAGACAGTGTGATAGTGAAAGAGCCGACGATAATCATAGGTGAGCCAACCTACGAGGATATTACCGGTGGATATAAGATGGCATTTTATTTCAACTATACAGTTCCAGAGGACTGTAAGTTGGTAGATATTGGCATTATCAGAAAGAAGGGTGATTATGCGGCAGATGGAATTACCCTTGAAACAGATGGCATATCACAGTATTCCGTGTTATCTAAGCTTGGCAGCGAAGGACAGTTCTATTATACAAAATCAAATTATTATGGAACTGGACATACGGTTACGGGCTATATGATATATGAGAAGAATGGAATCAGATATACAGTGTATAGTGATTCAATATATGGTGTAAAGAACAACTAGTTTAAGTGAAAGGAAGAAAAAAGAAATGAAAGAAGCTTATGAAGTAGCAGAAATGGAAATTATTGAATTTGAAACAGAAGATGTGATTACTACCAGTGGTGGTGAGATTGGTGGCGGTGGTGAAGGCTTCGGAGAATAAGAATACCATTATACAGGAGGCGGCGGTGTAAACCGCCGCTTTTTCCAAATAACAGAGAAGTTATTTAAATTATTTAGCACAGTAACGGGTATTTATAAATGGCTGTCATTATCAACCAGTACAGAGGAGATTGATTGTGAAGATAAAAAATATGATTTTAACAGCAGTATGTATTTGCTTCCTTTGCCTGTTTGGAAGTGTACAGGTGTATGCGGCAGAATATTATGGAAATTTTCAATACGAAGATAATGGAGAAAACGTATCAATTTATGCATATAATGGAAGCGACAAAGAGGTTACCATTCCTGCATATATCAATGGCAAGGCAGTAACAGAAATCAATGATTATGCATTTTTATTATGCAATACAGTAGAGCGGATAATTGTGCCATCTACAGTTACAACAATTCATACAAATGCATTTTCCGGTGCCGGAAATCTCAAGGATGTGGTACTTGCATCCTCAGATACCAAAATCGAGGATTCCAATAAAAATACAGACAAGAAAGATGCAGATGAAAACGGAAAGTCGAATCCGTCCGATGCCACAGACAATAAGAATGGCGATAATTCAGGAAATAAAGATGCCGGAAACGCTAATCCGTCCGGCACATCAAATAATCAGACTAAGGAACAGTCCGGAGCCAACAATAATCAGAGCAATTATAAAGTTACGGTTGATTCCTCAGTAGATACAGCCGCAGAGGAAAAGAAACTTGCGGAGCAGTACAAGAAAGAAAACAAGACAGATGACGGCGCTACAGCACAAAATGGTGATACAGAAAAGCTGGGTGGTGGAACAGAGATTGCAGGAATTGATGATGGCATAGATGCCGACGAAAATACCGTCGGCTCAAATGCAGATACAGCCTCTGAAAAACCACAAAGTATGCCGGTGTGGGGAATTATATTGACAGTAGTTGCAGCAGCGATTGCAGTGTCAGGAACGGTTTTATTTATCCGGAAGAAAAAGAAACAGAAGTAGAATTATAATTTGAATGGAATCAGAGGTCGCATATGGAGAGCTTTACAATCCGTCTGGCAGGACAGTATTTTACCATCTGCCCTGTCTGTGATTATATCAGAGAATATTGCAAAGATTATATAGTGGCAGATGATACAGAGGATGCCATGTGTTTTCACATTGCCACAACGCAGTCCGATATCGACTTTGAGCGTGAGAAATCTGCAAGAGAAGATACCAAAGAGGGCATTCCCATCAGGCAGTTTTCTGATGCATACTTAGAGACACTTGCGGTCTATCGCAAAATTGCAGACCATCTTTTATCCTGCGATACCCTGCTTTTTCATGGATCGGTCATTGCTGTAGATGGCGAAGGCTATCTTTTTACAGCCAAAAGTGGTACCGGCAAGTCCTTCCATACACGACTGTGGAGAGAATATTTCGGGGAGCGTGCCGTCATGGTAAACGATGACAAGCCGCTTCTTCATATCGCAGACTCCGGTGTGACAGCATATGGTACACCCTGGGATGGCAAGCACAGATTAAGCACGAATATCGCAGTACCGCTAAAAGGCATCTGTATCCTGACTAGGAGTGCGAAGAATTACATAGAACCGGTAGAGCCACATGCGGTATATCCGCTTATCGTCCAGCAGACGAACAGAAGCCTATCGGCAGATGGAATGAAGCAGACACTTTCCCTCATAGACAATATGCTTAATGTAGTGCCGGTCTACCGGCTTGGCTGCAACATGAATATCGAGGCTGCAAGGGTGGCTTATGAAGGAATGAACAGACTTAAGAAACAGGAGGAATCATAGATGAGATTAAAAGATACATTTATCACACATGACAGCGATGGAGAGCAGGTTTTGATTGATGTAACCAGCTCATTTGCAGGGCTTGTCAGAAGCAACAAGACAGCGGCATTTATTGTGGAGTGCCTGAAATCAGATACTACCAAAGAGCAGATTGTTGAGGCAATGTATGAAAAATACGATGCTCCGAAAGAGGTACTGCAAAAGGATGTGGAGTTGATTGTGGAGAAGCTGCGTGGAATCGGAGCGATAGAGGAATGACAAGATTATCTTATGAGGAATATCTACGGAAATATCATACTCTCACATACAAAAATGTAGGAGTGAGTATGCTGCCGCTGTTAAAGCAGGGACGGGATTCTTTTACGGTACGTGAGGTGAAACAGGGTGAAAGCTGTAAGGTATGGGATGTCGTGTTGTATAAAAGAGGCACAGACCAGTATGTGCTTCACAGAATTATCAAGATATATGATGATTCCTATGATATACTTGGTGATAACTGTATCGGGATAGAGCGCGGAATCCCCAAGACAGATGTTCTTGGTGTGATGACAGACTTTACACACAAAGGGAAGCAGTACAAGACCGGTGACATAAGATACCGATTGTATGTGTGGCTGTGGTGCAGACCATATAAGCTGCGGATATTTTTAAAGAAGATCAGAATGAGATTAAAATATGTTTTGAGAAAAAAGAGAGAAAAATGAATCGAAGTTGGTGTGATTATTTATGAGAAAGACGAATAAATCCGCCCTGCACTTTATCAACGAGGTCGCAGGCAAAAGCAGATTATATATCATATTCCTGCTGCTGGTGCAGATGGCACTAGGCATCAGCAGTGTTGTTTATGCCCTTTTACTACGTGGACTGATTGATGGTGCTGTGGCACACGACAGATACCGGATGTTATCTTATTTTGTGATGTTTGCAGCACTTGTTGCAGGGCAGATCGCACTTCGTGCTGTGCTTCGTTTTTTAGAGGAGTTTTCCAAGGCTGCTTATGAGAATGCTTTTAAGAAGAGACTTTTTGCAGGTCTGCTGACACACAGCTATGGAGTAGTTACGGCAACGCATTCCGGAGAGTGGATGAACCGTCTGACTTCGGATACCGTTGTAGTGTCAGAGGGACTTGCAACGATTGTTCCGGGGGTTGCCGGAATGGCGACGAAAATGGCAGGTGCACTTGTGGTAATACTTATTATGGAGCCGAGATTTGTCTATATTCTTCTGCCTGGTGGAGTCTTTCTGGTGTTGCTTACATACATATTCCGAAAGCAGCTTAAGAAGCTGCACAAGCAGATGCAGGAGAAGGATGGGCTGGTGAGGATTTTTCTGCAGGAGCATCTTGGGAGTCTGCTGATTGTCAAAGCATTTGGCAGGGAGGAGGATACTCTTTCACAGGCAGTCTGGCACATGGATGAGCACAAGAAAGCCCGTATGCACAAGAATCATTTTTCCAATGTCTGCAACATCGGCTTTGGAGCAGTTATGAATGGAGCTTATGTGCTTGGAGCAGTCTATGGAGCTTTTGGTATCTATAATGGCACTATGACCTACGGAACATTTATGGCTATGCTTCAGCTTATCAGCCAGATTCAGAATCCGTTTGCCAATATCACTGGCTATCTGCCAAAGTATTTTGCGATGCTTGCAAGTGCGGAGAGGCTGATGGAGGTTGAGGCTTATGAAAAGGATAAGGTGCGTGCTTGGGATGCGGTATGTGCCAAGGCCAGGATGAGTGACGAGCAATCAGGATATATTCCGGATAATAGCACCTTTGGCTTGTCGCATGTTGATTTTACATACCTTCCGCCGGTCATTACCGAGGGAGATACGGTTATGCCAATCGTATTAAAGGACTACAGCTTAGAGATACGAAAAGGCGAGTTTGTGGCATTTACCGGTCCGAGTGGCTGTGGAAAGAGTACTGTGTTAAAGCTTTTGATGGGCTTGTATACAGTAGATGCCGGAGAAGTGTATGGGTGCAGGCGTAATATGTTTGCTTATGTGCCGCAGGGCAACCAGCTTATGAGCGGAAGTATCCGGGATATTATTACATTTTCTGATAAAGACAAGACAGGAGATGAAGCAGGCATTCACAGAGCCTTACGGATTGCATGTGCAGATGGTTTTATCGCAGAGCTGGAACATGGCATAGATACTCTTCTTGGCGAGCGAGGCTTAGGACTTTCTGAAGGACAGATGCAGAGGCTTGCGATTGCAAGAGCTATTTATTCAGACCGACCGGTACTTCTTTTGGATGAAGCTACAAGTGCATTGGATGCCGGGACAGAAGAAGCAGTGCTTGAGAACCTTCGCAGCATGACAGATAAGACAGTGATTATTGTAACCCACCGTCCGGCAGCACTTAAGCTGTGTGACAGGCAGGTTGCATTTGGAGAGAAAGATGGAAAAAACTAATACAGAATATATAAATCAGATTGCCCATGATATGATTTATCTGGCTGCATTTGGAATTAACAGTAAGTGTAAACCGGATGAAAAATGTCTGGAGCGTTATCGCACAAATGAGGAAAACAGGAAAGAGCTTTTTCGCATGAGTGCAAAACATTTTATAGATGCACTTGTGGGAACAACCTTAAAGCAGGCAGGAGTTGTATTGCCAAAATACTGGGAAGAGCGCATGGTAAAGGCTGTCCGCAAGGTTCTTCTCTTTGATGCAGAACGTAAGAAGCTGTGTGCATGGATGGACAGCGAGCATATACGGTATCTGCCGTTAAAGGGCATTGTTTTAAAGGAGTATTATCCGTCAGTCGGAATGCGGCAGATGTCGGATAATGATATTTTATTTGATGCAGGCGCATGGGAACGTGTGGAAAAACATATGTGTTCTGAAGGCTATGAGGCAGAGTCTGTAGGCAAGGGAAACCATGATGTCTACCAGAAGCCGCCAGTCTATAACTTTGAGATGCACCGCTCACTCTATGGCAGGGGAAATGATGAAAGATGGGTGGAATATTACAGCGATATAAAGAATCGTCTGCTTTCTGACCAGCCGGAGGTGGTGTGTGATTCGGTTCATGGTGCAGGTGAAAACACTACAGCCAATCAGACAGAGAGCACAAATGGCGGGAATATCAGCTACGGATATCATATGAGTGATGAGGATTTTTATATTTACATCACAAGTCATGCCTATAAGCATTACAGCGGAAGTGGAACAGGTATTCGTACCTTGTTGGATTTCTATGCATATCTTAATGCAAAGGAAGAATCACTTGATTTTGACTATATCCAGACAGAGTGCAGAAAGCTTGGAATCAGCGATTTTGAGAAATGCAACCGCAGACTCTGCAGGAAAGTGTTTTCATCACATCAGATATATGACAGAGTTGCTTTCGAACAATCTCTGTCAGCTGATGAGATGGAGATGCTAAAGTATTACCTTTCTTCCGGTGTGTATGGAACCTTTGAGCGGATGGTAGAAAACCGCATAGAGAAACAAAAAAAGACGGATGGAAGGGGAAAACTATCAAAGCTGACATATTATTGGCATAGAGTATTTCCGGGAATGGAGCTGTATGGGAATTATCCGTTATTGGTAAAGCACAAGTTCCTGATACCGGCATATTGGTTTTACCGGCTTGTGCGTTTGCTCTTTAGTAAAAAGCGCAGAAATCATATACTGCATGAAGTAAAGGTGGTCAAGAAGGTCTATAATCTGTCTCTTATACACATCTCCGAGCCCACGAGACGTAGAGGAATCT
>ENA-OZFC01001150-OZFC01001150.1-human-gut-metagenome-genome-assembly--contig:-NODE-1150-length-13590-cov-10.112375_pt1 | contig 13590 bp, 14 predicted proteins | sample MGYA00245076_ERZ653625 | MGnify/ENA primary metagenome ERZ653625 (study PRJEB26926, sample SAMN06165169) | human gut metagenome | biome: ENVO:00009003; feature: ENVO:2100002; material: ENVO:00002003... | reverse complement strand
TGATTACAATATTTTTGCAGATAATTATTCAACAATTATTCTGATGTATGTATAATTTTAGAAATGAGGTTTTATATGTTTAATAAAGAGGAATATGATACTATCGTATCGGAATGTAAAAAAAGCAGCAAATTATCATCTGCATTATCTGATTTAAGAAAAGACTCTCTGGAAGAGCTGTCGGTCGTTTCCCACGAAATAAAAAACTACGCAGCCTATCTTAAAACATCTTATCAGTTTATTTCCCATAAGAATTCCGAACTTAAAGATAATAAATTCTGGAACAACATGGGAACGACTATAGATGAGCTGGTTGGATATATGAACCGCACCTCTTTATACAGATACAGCTTTAAAGATAGCGAAATGATTGAATGTAATGTAAAAGAGCTGCTGGAGCGTATTAAGACATATATTGGAAAAAAATACAGCAATGAAGCACATAGTGAAAAGCTCCCATTAAACACTGAACTTATAAATGCAGACGAAAAAACAAGCTTCTATATATCCTCACATCTGCTTACACTTGGTATTAATGAACTTATAGATAACGCATATGAAGCGTGCAGTAATAAACCCATCTGTCTGCAGATACAATGCGGCAATCAGCTTATGCAGCTGTCTATAATAAATGCATCAGACAGCGAACCAGACAAAAGCCTTTTAAAAGACATGATAGATGCAGCTGATAAGTCCGGTACACCAGACATCTACAGTTATAATTTATCCAGACTCTGCACACCTTTCTTTACGACAAAAAAAAGCCACTCTGGTCTTGGATTATCTAGTGTCTATCAGATGTGTATACTTGGCGGAGCCTCACTTAGCATGACCTATAATAGCGCTTCGCATATTACAACAACCTGCATTACTCTTGAAAGGTCATGACAAAGCATGACCTTTTCTCATACCATTCTATGCTCCGAAATCAAATATTTCATCTAACATCCTGAGTGTCCTGAAGTTACCTTTTGCAGTCATATCTCCTGTCATAAATGCCCTGTGAAAGGTAATTCTTCCCTGTACTATATTATCAAATGTCTCCTTGGACATTTTACCTATGACATCTGCTGTCATATCTTCACCAAACTCTGCGTTAAGCTGTCCACCTGCAACATTTACTACAATATTTTTATCCTTGTCACTTATCATGAACATATATCTGCCATTATAACTAAGTTCAGGTTTAAAATGGTTTCTGAATACACTTAAATAATAATCATCGCCTCCATTTGCCTGGTCATTCATAAGTTCCTTGTATATACTTGCAAGTGATTCAATGTCTTCCTTCTGTGTCTTTACAAACTCATCATCAGAAGCATACTTTGATAACTGCTCACTCTCCTGAGGTGTAAAGCTTACAACTTCCTTTATAACATTCTTTCTTATAGTCTGGCTGCTTGAAGGCAGGCTCTTTACCTTCTTTGATATAGTCCTGTATATATTCTCAGCATATTTTTCTATAATATCTTTATATTCCTGATTGAATTCAAAATCAGTCGTATCATCAACATATGCACTAAGTGAGCTTCCTATAACACCACCTATTATCTCCCACGAATTACAGAGTGCTGTCACAACCTCTCTTTCTCCATATGCCCTTGACATAACAACCGGAAACATATATGTAGATGCTGCCTTGCTTTTATCTGCATATAACCAGCAAGAATCAAGAAGCGTCTGCATATATCCGCCCATTCCAACCCACTCTACTGTTGTTGCAAATATAACACCATCTGCATCTGCTACCGACTGGGAAAGTGTCGTTATCGTGTTTTTCATCTCATAAAGGTTATATCTTGTTACCGTTACATTAAGCTCTTCTAACACTTCCTGTATTCTGTTTATCACAACTATTGTAGGATCATCGACCATACCACGTCCACCATAGTATATATTAACATTCATAAAATAGTCCTCCATATACTGATTTACCAGTAAACTAGATTGTATCATATGAAAAGGGATTTGGCGATATACTGGTACATATATTTATTTATTCTTTATACTATGATATGCACACCTTAAAATTATAAGCTGCTACTCTTAGTATATCTCCATCAGCTATACGTGTCTTGCTATGCATGGCTATTCTCTCATCATTTATATATGTTCCGTTAGTAGAATTCATATCTTCTATATAGAACTTATCATCCTCCTTAAGCAGACATGCATGCATCTTACTTATAACTGGTGAATCTATGAATATATCTGCACTTCCCTCAAGGCTTCCTATTGTACATGGATATTTTACTGGTTCTATATTTTCCAATGGCTGCTCATATGCCTCCTCATTTTTCATGTATAACCTGTTATCTTTGTTATCAAGAAGGCTTAGTGTAAGCTTATTATCCTTTAACATCTTAAGATAATCGCTTAGAAGCATTGTATGACTGACTTTTATTTCCTGCTCTTCTTCATCCTTCATCACCCTTGCTGTTACCATACTGCTATATGAAGTTTTTTCTGCATTCTCCATGTATTCATGTTCAGCTTCCGGCTTACGTTCATAAGATTTATCTGTATTGTTATGCATTCTATATGGTATAAGTTCATCCTCTGTAACCTTGTCTTCACTGGCAATTTCTCCTATAATATCGGCCACTTTTCCAGATACATAGAATATAAGCACGCCAGCTATTATGCATATTACAGATGCAGCTGTATTAAGCTTTACTACCGCATATGTTTTTAAAAACATGCTAAGGAATGCGTTTAATAAAATAACTGCGGCCACTGCTTTCATGACAAATACTGCCTTTTTACTGCTTTTATTACTTTTGTTATCCTCTGCTGTTTCTGGAAGCACATCTTTTATTATTTTCCCATTATGCTGGCTATTTTCATCCGTCTTGCAGGTGATATCTTTTGTTGTTCTGTCTTTTCGGTTACGGTCTTTTACTCTGCCATCTTTGCGATTGTAATCTTTTACTGTGCTGTCTTTACAATTGTAATCTTTCACGATGCTGTCTTTTACTGTGCCGTCTTTTCCATAATCAACCGCTTCGCTTTCACTTTTCATTCTGTTGATTTCCCCATTCCAGGTCTGTACATCATCGTGATACGTTTTACCCATATGCTTATTGTCATCATCCTCTATGTCTATCTGTGTATTATCATCTTTTTCAAAAAAAGACATGAGATTGCGTGGTGTATAATCTCTTACAAGAATTCTCTGATATATTTCATAAAAGCGGACAAGACTTGACTTCTCAACAGAATGATCGAATCTTTCCAGTATATATTCAAATAACGAACGCATATTATCATAGAAATCAGAATTACCAGCTATGGGAGAATACATGAAACTGTATTTTTTATTGGCTAGTGAAACATATATATGCTGCGGCTTTAGTATAACTCTGTCAAGATCCAGCATATATTCATCAACCACACGTACCATCTCACTTATGTTGTTAAACATTGTCTTAACCTCTTCCATTGTAACCTTCCCATATTCAAACAGCTTACTAAGCTGCTGTTTTGAAGAAATATCATAATATATACAATTTCTTCCATCAATTTCATTCATTGTGATTGCAAGAAAATGCTCTGGCATGTTAAACATGAGCATCTTTACTTCATAGTCATCTTCACAGTTCCATTCCTTCTGCGCATCTATAACAGCATAGTTAATACTATTATCCCTTTCGTATCTTACATTCACTTCTCTTTCCAATGTATCTTCCATAAATACTCTCCATTCTCTTTTAACGTAATGAGCCACTATTTATGCAGCATTATATTAGTCTTTCTTATAATCTGTTCTGAATGGTTTCTATATACCTCCCTGCTCATACTTATATTTCCAATATTGATTCCGAAAAAATCCAGTTTAAATGGCCATTCTGCAGTACATGTAATATGATTTATACCGTCTGCTGCATTTTCTTTTCCTGCATATGAACCTGGCTTAACACTTACTTTTTTTACAAATATTGTTTTGTCTTTTATATATTCCTCACTTTTTACAAGCAGAGCTTTCTGTTCATTACTTGTTATATTCCTTGAATATTCTATTGATAACTGGTTAAGAATATTTCGCATAACAACTTTATCATGCATATATCCGCTGACACTTATAAGTGCTACTATAATAAGCGTAAATACAGGTACAATCACCGCATTCTCAACTGTATGCATACCATCATCATTCCCTTCTATATACAAAACAACGTTAACATATATGCTGATAGTAAAAAGGGTATATATGGTACGGCTGTTTTAATCTTCATTTTTTTAGCAGCTACCCATATACCACCTGAAACTGCCAGCATAATAAATGATATCAACACCGTAAAAACTGCTATATACACATCCGAGAGCAGACAGACATAACCAATAATTATCCCGTCTGCTTCGCCGATCAGCGGCGTAAACACCGACAAGAGTATAAATATTATTGCTATAATTATTGACAGTACTATCTGGCTGTACTGTATTATTTCACCACCTGCTTTATAATCACACACATACATAACCGGTATTACAGCTCCCATTAATATAAGCCACGTAACAGGAACTGTACGGCTTCTTATATCTTTATACGAAAGTATAGCAAGACATATTATCAAATATATTATTTTAAACATGCGGCACCTCCTGTGACACCTCCTGTATTTACAATCTATAGTCATCCACTGCATTTTTCACACAATTTTCTGTCTTTTATGTCCGATTTTTTCACTTTCTGGATATTGCGTCTTAGCTCTGTGCACATACTGTTACTATGAAAACGTGTTCCATATTCTGTATAATACACACTGTTTGTCTTTGTATCTCCTGTTTCTTGATCATCTGTTTCTTGATCATCTGTATTTTTTTTGCACATTTTACACTCATAATATTTTGAACAAGAATTATTACGTATTTCTTCTATATCACCTTTATCACATTTTTTTATATAACGCAGCAAATGTGTACACTTTGAATCTGTATGATATACCTCCCCACCTGCTGTTATGTATACATATTCCTCTGACATGCCATCAGCTTTTTTATATCCATCCATGTCTTCACCAAGCCACGCATTAATCCTCTTCCTGTCAGCGATTTTTATACGTGTATTACCAAATATATCAAAAGGATTTTTAATATAATATGAAACCTTTATATCTATAACTGAATTTCCCTGCAGTACTCTTGAACTTATAAATATGAAGCCCGCATCACCATTTTCAATGTTATTATTTTTTGCATAATCTTTACCAAGTTCTTTTATAAACATTCTCCTTATGGTCTCAACAACCATGCCTTTTTTTATCCCACCACCTGCACTGTCTATTGTAGAATCATCAGCAATTCCATCTTCTATAGCTTTCTGTCCGGCATACTCATTAAAATTTTCGTATATATATGCGTAACCTGCACTTTTCTTTAAAGTTATATATAATGCATCATTCACATGTGAGCGCACTGCCATAACCTGTATAAAATACATTACTGCCATAACTGCATATATAAATAAAGGTATAACAAGTGCTGCCTCCACTGTGGATGATGCTCTTAATGCATTAAAAGCTGCCATTTTAATATATGCCTCTTTATTGAGATAAACTACATTATTGGCTTGTGCAGAGGATGTATTATGTTTATGTATTTCTGGCGTTATAAACATCATACCTGTTAATTTATAAGAATAAGTCTTATCTTTCTCCTTCCTTTAAATTTTCGTTTTTTCCTTTAGGTTTAATTATAATGTTTCTTTTTTTACTTTATGATTGACACAGCGTAAAGTGCCGTATCCACATCATTTATTTTTAATATAAGTTTATCTGCACATAAAGAGGCAGCTGCTTATCCTGCATATTATCACTATATGTTTTAAAAAGCGGGCTCATGTGGGTTTAGACCTTTTGACCATGGTATCTTAAATATATGAATACTCCAGTTTCTGACTGTATGTCTGTCCATTTTTTACATATATAAACACAGCCGTGCCAGATGCTTCGTATATGTATTCCTTCATTCTAAAATCCTCATGTCCTAGTGCGATCATTACCAGTTCCATGGCTGACATAATACCTGCATTCCTCGCAGTTCTATCCTTTATAAGCAGTAGGATACGCATATAATCCATATAATCAAGGCTGTTATAACCAGCTGTACTGCCTGTTTCTTTCCCAGCTTTATTCTTATCCGAAAACAGACTTGTCTTTAAACCTGCGGCACCGCTGCTTATAACTGTGTTAATATCTGTTATCCAGTTGTCTGCATTTTTTACTGTGGCAATACTTTCACCCGCATACAGCTCTCTTAACTCCATAACTGATTCAGCATACGCCCATATAGACATAATAAAATACTGGGCTGCCTTGATGAGTACCATATTTCCCGTATATCCAAGAAGCTGTAGTGCTAATCCAAAACACTCATTCTTCTTCTGTACATCTGTTACAAGATATGAAAGATTAAGTCCCTCTCTTATCAGTACAAGCTTAAAAAGAACTTCATTCAGATTATCCTTATCTGACTGCCTTCCACACAGAATATATTCGATTTCATAATCAAGTAGCCTGCCAACAGCACGGTCTTTCTTTTCAATATAACCAGTTTGTTGTCCGTTTTTTTCAATATAATCCGTATAACCTGCATATCTTGATATTATATATTCACTGACAAGTGCCTGACGTATATCTATATTGGATATACCATCTCCTCCATAACTTCCTGATACACATGTATCTGCAAGGTCAGAATAATCCATGGACTTATCTGATATCTCACCATCAATTACCAGTCCGGCTGCTCCTTCCTTTAATATCTGATAGATTTTATTTAGTGAAGTTATGCTGGTGTTATAATCATCTGCTCTGAAAGTATATTGTTCATATTCCTGTACGATTGTTTTGATACTAAATCCGTTTATTTCTGATTCTATATCTTCGTATATTTTTTCTATCTTTGTGATATACTCCTGTTTTTCTACGTCAGGCTCTGATATTTTCATACAAATATCCTGAACAGCCTGCATATTACCGACGATATTTTCTATGATTGAGTTGTCATTATCCACACTATCCCTGATATATCCCTCCGATAATACATCAGCATCACCATATTCTGTGTACAGTCTGTCTATATCCTCTGATAATTCCTGATACAGCTCATCACTTATATCACTCCTGTTAAAGTTCAGCTTTTCATGACATTCCCTTATGCTTTGTTCTGACTTTGTTCTTAACTCTTCATAAGACGAAGCCTGATATAATATATCTTGTGAAATGTTATGTATTTCGTCTGATATTCTTTCGATTTTTCTGCTATACTGCGATAGTATATTTACATCAGCTGCTTCATACATATAATACAGTTCATCCATATTCTTTTTACATTCAGCCACCATACTGGATATTTCATTTTCCTTTTCATCCATATCCGAACATGTACTTATAAGCAGGCTCATCACGCTGCTGCTCTCACCGGCTGCAGCCTGTGTTGAACATATAGCTTCTGTAACCCTTCTGACAGCATCTGATTCTTTTATGCGGTTATTGGCAGCATTATAGTTTTTAACAACATCAGCATACCCACCACTTTTCATATATTTTATTATCTGCTCTTCAACACCATATCCGCCATTGTCAGTCATGTACTTATAACCAGTATATGATGCTTCTGTAAGGCTTAAATCCTTAGAATATGTTTTTATATTTTCTTTGATGTACTGGGGGATTTTTTCATTGATTATGTCTGATTTTTTCAATGCAAATATATCGAATTGTTCTAATAAATCATTACTATATGCTGCAAATACTGATTCATCAGACAAGCTGCATGACTGTTTTATTATCGTGTTATATCCTGACATTGCTGCACTATCCACACATGTTGTAACAAATGAAACAACAATCATAAACACCATTGCCGCCATAACTGTAATCTGCGCCCTTAATGATATTGTATTTATATGTGATATTGTCCTTATATATAATATTGTATTTATATGTGATATTGCTGCCGTATCTATCATATCTTGTTTGCCTGGCTTGACATTTTTGATAACAGCTTATTAACCAATGCTGTTATCTGACTTTTAAATATGATGACAAGACCTATAAGCACAACGATAATAAGTACTATTTCCACGACTCCCATGCCATCTTCATCCTGCCAGAAATTTTTTATATTTTCTTTTACTTTTCTGCATAATACTGCCATTTTGTTTTTCTTATTTTCTTTTACTGCTGTCTTTGTAACATCTGTTTTCATAATAATCCTCCATTCTTGTGTGTGAAAAATCTTATTTTTCACACTATTCTTCCTTTCCTGTTTAATCTTTATATAACATGACAGAAGAAATCTCTACTTTCTGCTATGTAAGATAAAAGTTCATAACTGCCGGAACCATGACTATAACCATAACTACCATAAGCAGCATAATCATTGGTATAAGCAGTCTTGTTGTAGCTTCTTCACCCTTCTGCCTTGCAATATTTTTTCTTTGTTCAAACGCATCATATGACTCCTGACAGAGTAATTCCCTTAGCCGGTTCGTTCCTCTTTTAAGATTAGTCTGAAGCAGCGATGCAAGCTTTAAGTATTCCCTTGTGTTACATCTGTATCCAAACTCCTCATAAGCTTCATATTCCGATATTCCGGATTTTATATTACAATCTGTTATATACATTTCTTCATATACTATCTTCACTCCACCACCAGCCTGTTTTTTCTTCATATAATCCTCAACCATCTTCTCCCATGCCTTCCTTATGGTCATACCGGCACCAAGAAGTAATGTAAGCTTGGCTATAAGCTCTGAATAATCGTATTTTAATTCCTTTATTCTTAGCTCCTGTTCTCTTTTTTTCTTCATTTTTCTTCTGTACAATATAAGTACCGCAACAGCTGCAGGCACAATAACATATGATAACCATGATGTTTTTTCTTTTGTGTATCTGTAATATATATCCTTCTGCCCTATATTTGACGGCAGAGCTGCCTCCTTTTCGTCTATGTTTTTATTAACTGTGTTATCTACGGCCTTCTGGATAGTATTCTGTGCTATTACCTTCTGTGATTCATCATCATATTCCCCGGCTGCCCGTACATTCAACTCTATAACACCATGTCTTTCATATTCCTCGTATTGCATAACGTATGTTAGTGACACCTCTTTAACATCACCTTCACTTAACATCTCATTATGCACCGTACCATCATAATCAATTACTGAATAATCTGAGGGATACATGCTTACACTTATAAGACCTTCTGCAAGCTTATCTGTCATACATATATCCTGTGTAATATAATCTGCTGAAGCATTATTCTTTAACACAATCCTTAACAGCTCATCATAGGCTTCATCAAAGCATTGCTGTGTCTCTTCCTCTGACATTTTTCTTGGCTCAACATATGTATTTATTGTTGTCTGTTTATTTCCGGCTGCATCATAAACATCTAATGAAATGTTTTTGGAAGCTTCACCTGGTTCTGGTCTTTTTATATGACTTACTGATGATTTCTGTGAATCTTTTATAACAAGTGTCTTAACTAACACTATTACAAGAACAAGTATTGCGGCAATAATATATTTATTATTTATTTTATTTGTTATAGCATTTTCTCTGATTTTATTATTCATGACAACTCTCTTAGTCCTTTTATGTTACACCTTAATATCCACGATTCTGATTGAAATAACAGCTGCAGCTGCATATATAAACAGGCATAGTGTCATAACTATTATTCCCAGCACATTACCATATAGCACATCGACAAACCCCTGTGTTGTCATCCTAAGATATATAAGTATCCCCAATGGAATACACACCATAATCTTCTGCTCCATTTTTCTTCCGCTTATTATCGTGTCTATTTCCATCTGGACTTCTGACTTTTCCCTTATCATTTTTGTCGTCTGTTTAATAATCGCTGGAATATCACCACCACTTCTTTTGGCATATCTGAATATTTCCGAAAAATAGCTGACATCGTCTATATTTAATGTTTTTGCGTAATCATCCATAATATCTTCAAGGTTTTCGTTTCTTTTTATTCTGTTTACCATCATCCTGAACTCCCTGACTATAGATGATTCTTTTCCATATAGAAGTTCAAGCTCACCCACTGCTTCTGCAAACGCATTTTCAATCGAGTAACCCGTATTTAACGCAAATGAAACCGCCTGCATTCCATCACTGAACTCCATGGTTTTACGGCTTATTTTTTTACCATAAGCTTCCTTTTTACGTAACACAACATATATGGGGATAACCGGACTTAGAAATATGCATGACCATAAGCTGTTATAGAATAAATATGCAGCAAGAACAATCACTGCTATTCCCTGAAGATAATATATAAGATCATTTTTATTTTCCGGAATTGCATCCAGTATAGGAAAGCAGCTTACTCTGGTTTTGAAGCTTATATTCTGTTTTCTTAAGTTCACCAATAATCCTTCCGCTTTCATCTTCGCCTTCTTCCACGAACCTAAACAGTGGAATAAGTTCAAACCCTTTCTCACCATAATCACACACCTCTGATATCTCAACAACCTTTCTTGTCTTATCCCTCATTCTCTTAAGATGCACTATTATATCTATAGCTGACGATATCTGCCTGTCTATTGCTTCCACTGGCATATTCATGCCCATAAGAACCATAGTTCTCAGCCTTACAAGCATATCCCCTGGACTGTTGGCATGTCCTGTAGAAAGACTGCCATCATGCCCTGTTCCCATGGCCTGCAGCATATCAAGCGCCTCCTCGCCCCTTACCTCTCCAACTATCACACGGTCAGGTCGCATTCTTAGACTTGACTTAATCAGATCCCTTATTGTAACCTCATTATCTCCTTCCATATTTGCCCTTCTTACTTCAAGCCTTACAAGGTTATCAACGCCGGATATCTGAAGCTCTGCGGAATCTTCTATTGTAAGTATTCTTTCATCCTTTGGGATATAATTAGATAAGGCATTAAGAAATGTTGTTTTACCACTTCCTGTACCTCCAGATACGAATATATTATATTTTGCTTTAACGAGCAGCTTAAGAAAATCTGCTGCTTCAACTGTTATAGAACCTGCCTGTATCATTCTTTTAATGTCCATAGGTGTTCTATAGAATTTTCTTATAGTTATTATCGGGCCATCTATCGCTATTGGCGGTAATACCATATTGACTCTTGACCCATCCGGCAGTCTTGTATCTACGATAGGTGACGACTCATTAATGATTTTATTTGACATTGCTGCTATTCTCTGTGCTACATCAGCAAGCTTTTCCTCACTTTCAAACTGTCTTTCACACCTTGTTATACATCCATTCCTTTCTATAAATATATTGTCATAACCATTTACCATTATTTCTGTTATCTCATCATCCTCTATAAGCTCCTGCAATACATCAAGCTTCTTGATCGAATTATATAACCGTGTCCTTAACATTTCTCTCTGGTTAAGTGACAGTCTTTTTACTGCCGTTGCTTTATATATACACTCATCTATTATTTCATAAAGATAATCATCCGATATATCAAGGCTTACATCAAGCTCTTCATATATTTCCTTTTTTAATTTTATAAACAATTCATCCATAAAACTACAAATAATTAATCAACTCGCTCACACAGCCATACGCTTCTGTATACATGATTCTCTGAAGGAAATTCACATCAACATCCTCTTTTGTTTTAAGATTAATCCTCATTATACTATCAGCCACCTGCTCCATGTCATTCTCTATAAGATATCTTTTAAGATTATCAAACCTGCAGCCTTCTATGTATTCGCCACTATCAGCTATATATGTCACATCACATTTTTCCATCAGCTTCCATGGTCTAGTGATTCCTTCTGATATATTGATCACTACATACATGTATTGTCCGTTATATGCAGCTGCATCAATAAACTGCGAAAGAAGCATATCCCCTGCATATGATATATCATCTGCGGATACTACTGCCGGGATATAATCAAATATATCTGTAAAATGTATACTACGGCGGATGCCATCTGTATACTGCATTCCTGCCTGTTTAAACATATATAAAGCATCTGAGAGATTTCTTGATTCATCACTTCCCATTATATGTTCAATACCTGAGAATTCATCAAGGTTTATAAACAGTGTTTTTCCCTTTCTTGAAAAAGCGGCTGATATTACAAGTGCAAGCATAACCCTTAAAGAAGAATTAAATCCATATACACCTATGCACTTAAAACTTTTTTCCTTTTCATTCTGCTCTGTTTCTGTATGTTTTTTAGATATTGTACCTAACAGCTGATATGCCGGCTGATACTTGCATACGCCTGTATGTCCTTCCTTTTTTCTATCATTAATCCTCCTTGCTTCATTTTCTTCTTCACATAAAACAATAACATTATTATTGCTCTTTTTCTGAATCTCATAAGTATAACATTCCTCATTAACCATAAGCACGTCTGTATCGTTACCAGCTATATACTTGTTAAATTCTTCTTTTCTTGTAAACATTCTTGCCTTATACGGAATATCTTTATCATCGTTAATTATCCCCATAAGGCGTTTTGCGTAACGTTCATCCGGATCATATATAACACATACATTTCCTTTTCCCAATTATTATCACCCTCCTTTATATTCCGGCTGACTTTAAACACACCATCATACATACACCTGCCATTATTGCATATGAAAAATGGAATTTATGCATGCTTTTTCCTGTAACCAGCATGATTTCCTTTCTGCCAAGAGCCTCTGCCACACCAATAAACGCTCCTGCAAATAATGCAATAACAATAATATACATCACATCCTTATATCCCATAAACGTTCCCACAACCATAAAAAGCTTTACATCACCTGCCCCTATTGCCCTGACCTTATACAACACATAACTGACAACCAATGCCCACACCATACCTGATAAATACATTAAACCAATATCTTTATAACCCTTATAACCTCCATACGTATTATCCACACCATTTTTACTTACTACATACATCATATACATTTCTGCAATACACACCATTGCTGACAATATCAGACCCCCTATGATTATTCTGTTTGATATCTTATATCTTTTATAATCATCTGCTGCTGCCGCCATCGTAACCATCAATAAAACTAAATATCTTACTACATCCATATGCCCTGACAATATTTCTTTATATATTCCAGCCCACATTTTCATACATATTTCCATGATTTTTACTTCTCCCATAATCTTATTAATACCTGTGAATGTGACAAAGACAAACATTTTATAAAAATATTTCCTTTAATGTATAGATCTGCCAGCTTCTGACTATACTTTATAAAAATAAGGAAATGGGGTAACGGAAATGAAACTGTTCTGCAAGAAAAAAGAACCTGCTACATATGATGAAAAATATCTTGTTGAGGAAATAAATCTGACGAAAGCTGCACTTAGTGCTGCATATGCCAACTTTGATAATGCTACTGACCCGGATCTTATAGACTGTTATATATATCAGCTGAACTCCGAGCAGAAACGCTATAAATACCTTCTCCAGAAGGCTAAAGAATCTGAAATATATTCATATATTCCAAATGTCTGATGTATATATATATGGTGTATCTTATTTATCTGTCTCTTATACACATCTCCGAGCCCACGAGACGTAGAGGAATCTC
>ENA-OZFC01001149-OZFC01001149.1-human-gut-metagenome-genome-assembly--contig:-NODE-1149-length-13593-cov-9.385286_pt1 | contig 13593 bp, 9 predicted proteins | sample MGYA00245076_ERZ653625 | MGnify/ENA primary metagenome ERZ653625 (study PRJEB26926, sample SAMN06165169) | human gut metagenome | biome: ENVO:00009003; feature: ENVO:2100002; material: ENVO:00002003... | reverse complement strand
CCTGTAGCTTATATTTGTCGTCCGTTCGTCACCAACTAATATTCAATTAAACAACGATATAGGTACTATAATGAAATCTTCTTAGCCGTCGTTCCATTTTGATTGCATTGGATAGTTCGGCAAATGCACCTACCTGTACCTTGTAGTAACCATCTTCATATATTATAAAGGCTGGGAAGCCATCTATAAGTAGAGAGTTTAATAAGCGGTCTGCATTATCTTTATTGTGGTATGCACCAGTCTGAACCCGGTAGAGAGGCTGATGTATATATGAATTATTGCAGGTGTTGCTGCAGGAGTTATTGTGTAGGCTGTTGCAGGAGTTATCATTGCAGAGATTATATCCGGTGTCAGCAGTATAATTATCAGAGTTGTTAATACCTTCTGTAATACTTTCTGTCTCTGTTTTTGGAGTTATATCATATCTATAAGAGGCATTATCACTATTAATAGAACTGCTTGTGCCGATGAAATTACCGGAATTATAGGAACTGCCGGAATTATAAGAATTGCCGGAGTTGCCGAAATTACCGGAATTGCCGGAATTTCCGAAACTACTAGAATCATAGAAAGTACTAGAAGCTCCTAAATTGCTGGCATTGCTGGAACTGTTGATATTGCTGGCGTTGCTGGAATTATTGGTATTGTTGGAGCTGTTGGTATTGTTGGAACTATTGGTATTATTGGAACTGCTGGTATTATTGGAGTTGTTAGCTTTGTTGTAGCTGCTGTTTGAATGGTGAGTATTAGAGTTGCGTGAACCAATAGGGAGGCTTTCTAATATTCCATCAGCTATAGCATTTGCAACCTTATCGAATTCCTGGTCAAATATATAATTATCTTTTTCATTATTTATAAAGCCTGCTTCAACAAGGACAGCTGGCATCTTAGTTCTCTTAAGTACCACAAGATTTTTCCGGGTATCAACTCCCAGATTCTTAAATCCAACATTTTCAAGCTTGTTGTTTATGTTTCTTGCAACCTCTGATTTAAGTCCTGAATCATTGTATACAAGAGTTTCAACACCAGAATACTGGTTAGGCTTTTCAGAAGAGTTTCGATGTATTGACACGAAAAGATCAGCTCCTGAGTTGTTAGCATCAGTTGCCTTTTTAAAAGGTGTCTCATATTCGTCGTTAGTTCTTGTATAGAAAACATCAATTCCATTTTTTTTAAGAATATCGCCGACGGCCAGAGTAAGGTCGAGGGTATCATCTTTTTCCTGTCTGCCATTATAAACAGCACCAGGATCGCTGCCACCATGGCCTGCATCAAGAGCTACTTTATATTTTGACATATCCGCTCCTAAGGGAATTATCATTTTATTTTATTCATAAAAATATATAAAGATACATATAATAATGAAAAAATATTGATTTTTGTATATAGGTGTATACAGAATGGGGGTATAATGGTGTATGTTCATACTATGGAAACACCACAGGATATGATAGATAAAGGGAAGATGCACATAAATGTATATGATAAACAGCAGGGAGCACCGCTTGCAAATGCAAGAATCACTCTGTCATACACAGGTAATCCGGATTCGATAATAAATGAACTTGTAACGGATTCAGAGGGGGCGGTTAATCTTGATGAACTTTTAGCACCACCGATAGAGTACAGCATGGAGCCAGGGGAAAAACAGCCATTTGCAGAATATACGATTGATGTCAGTGCCAACGGATATGAGGAGACTAACATATCCGGAATAGATGTCTTTTCAGGGGAAACGAGTATACAGGATGTATATCTTAATGAAAATGAGTATACAGTTGCGGAAGATAATATAGTTATTCCGGTTAATACCCTGTATGGAAACTATCCAGCCAAGATACCAGAGAGTGAGATAAAGCCACTTAACCAGTCTGGTGAGATAGTACTAAGCCGTGTTGTTATTCCTGAAACTATAGTTGTGCATGATGGTGTTCCTACTGATTCAACGGCGCTTGATTATTATGTCAGATATAAGGATTATATTAAAAATGTTGCAAGCAGCGAGATATATTCAACATGGCCAAGGCAGACGTTAGAGGCTAATATACTTGCAATCATGTCATTTACATTGAACAGGGTGTATACAGAATGGTATAGAAACCAGAGTTATAATTTTACTATAACATCTTCAACAGCATTTGATCATAAATGGGTGAATGGCAGAAATATATTTGAGAGTATATCAAATGTAGTAGATGAAATATTTGATAATTATCTTTCACGTCCGAATGTTAAGCAGCCAATACTTACACAGTACTGTGATGGAAAAAAATCAAGCTGTCCGAACTGGATGACACAGTGGGGAAGTAAGTATCTTGGTGACCAGGGATATTCATCAATCGATATATTAAGATATTATTATGGCGATGATATGTATATAAATACAGCAGAGCAGATACAGGGTATTCCTTCATCATGGCCTGGTGCCAATCTTGATATAGGGTCATCGGGTCAGAAAGTAAGACAGCTTCAGGAGCAGCTGAATCTCATAGGAGATTATTACAAGGCTATACCACCATTGTCAGTTGATGGAATATATGGAGAGCAGACAGCAGAAGCGGTAAGACAGTTTCAGAGGATTAACAATATGCCACAGACAGGAGTCGTTGATTTTCCGACATGGTACCGTATATCAGACAGATATGTGAGACTGTCAGGCATAGCTGAGCTTATGTAAGCGGGCATGATATAGTCTGGATTATGGAAATGTTGTCTTTAAACAGTATTGAAATAGTATTATAGTACTGATATTATGATGATATAAAGTAATGTGTACAAATGAAAGAGGCGAAAGATATATGAGGTATAAGATAAGTGATCTTGCAAAGCTTCTTGGCGTATCTACAAATACGGTGAGAAGATATGAGGATATGGGTTATATATCTGCTGTAAGGGATGAGAACAGCGGATACAGGTATTACGATGATGATGGAGTGTTTGGTGTGCTCAATGCTAAAATGCATATAAAGTATGGTTTTACGCATGAGCAGATAAGTAAAATGCAGAATTATACGCTTGATGAAACTATAGAGGCATGTCAGGAACGCATGCAGCAGTTGGATAAGCAGATAGCCTATATGACGTATTTAAGACACAGACTTAAGGATGACTGTTTGCTTATGAATAAGGCGGCATCTAATACAGATATATATGAAAAACAAAGTCTTCCTATGTATTATGTCTTATATAAGAATGGCGGAAAGCTGCTTCAGGAGCCAGAAAGACTGGAGCAGCTAAGTGAGTTTTTATACAATTCACCAGAAATACAGCATATATACATAATTCCTGAGAGCGAGATGAAAGCAGGACGTTTTACTGTAAGCTGTGGTTATTCGATTAAGGAAGAGCATCTTGAAAAGTATCATCTTCATATTAACCAATATGCACAGAAGTATATTCCTAAGCCGTCAGTTATGGGTATATCAAAGGTGCCGGCAAAGTTAAGCAGTATATATGATTATTCACAGGATGAGATTAAGGAGATTATGATAGGGCGTCATCTTGCGTATATGAAAGAGCATAATCTTGTCCTTGATGGTGATATAACAGGTATAGTTATAACAAAGGTTAAGGATGATGATAGTGATGATCATGTGATGTATATCCTTATGAGTGTTCCTGTACGGCATGAAAAACAGTGAATTATGAGATACTATGTTCGCATATAAAAACAATTCTTTATTAAATATGTAAAAGATATTGACCTTGACATTGGTTCATACTTTATAGTTTGTATTATGGATATCAAAAAGGTTTTATAAACAGACCCTGACAGTATCCATGCAGATATATAATGTTATAATGCCTTTAAAGGCAGAAAGGGAGGTCAATATGCGCAAAACAACTAAAAGACGTCTTAGCAGTCTTTTGTGTGCAGTACTTATGCTTGTTACAAGCATAGACGTAACTGCATTTGCAGCAGAATCAAAAGCGTCAACAAGAAAGATTGACGTATGGGACATGGGCACAGTACAGGAAGCAGATACAGATAAGTATAATAATCATATTACTGCTGCTGACTGGGAGAATTGTGACAATGTTTCAAAGGATGGTAAATTCGTTGCCGGAGAAACAACATTTGGTGATCTTACAATCAATCATAATGCCAATGACAGATTGTTTTCGGCATCAGGCAAAAACTATGGAAGCAATGCGTTAGCAACAACAGCATATGATGATGGATATACAGCATCCGGTATGTACTACTGTAATGGTACAGGAGGAGAAGGAAGAAGATACATTGCTATTAACAATGTAGAAGCCGGAGATAAGATAGTTGTATACATGGCATCAAGCAATGCTGCTAATGGAACACTTCTTTTTAAGTATCTTGGTGAAGATAATGAACAGGTAGAAAAAGCAAGCTTTACTAACAAGGGAGCTAAGTATGAATTCGTGGCTAAGTATAGTGGTTCATATAAGGTGTATACAGATGCAGCAGCAGGAAAACCTATATATAACAGGGTGGTAAGAATTCCGGGAGTAAAAGTCAGTGGAACAATAGAAGGCGTACAGGTAAGCGGTCTGAAGGTTTTATTTAAGGATGATGTTAACGATATCACATATGATGCAGATGTAAAAGGCAATACATTTACAGCTACACTTGCAGCAGGTTGTGATTATACAGCAGTTTTATCCGGAGTAGCAGGATATGGATTTTCCGTTGATACAAAGAATGTTACAACAACTGTAGATGAAGCTCTGACAGGCAAGACAGGAGTTACATTAAAGGTAGAAGAAAAGAAAGTATATACATATACAGGAAAGGTTACAGGCTTTGCAGCAGATTATGATACATCGGGATTATCAGTTAAGCTCGTAGCTGACCCATCTTCATTAGCAGATGATGTGGTTCTTAAGCTTGATGATAACAAAGCTTTCAAAGCAACACTTGAGCCTGATGTTAAGTATACAGTTGAGCTTAGTGGAGTTAATGATTATGAAGTAGCTGATGGCAAAGAGGTTACAGGCCAGACAGATTACTCTAAAGATATAAGCGTTTCTGCTAAGAAGTTATATAAGGTAACAGGTAGATTTACAGATATTGATGCTAAAGCAGCAGTTACAGATATTAAGTTTATCAATGTTGATGACAAGTATGTGTATACAGGAAAGGTTACATCAGATGGATATGAAGTTTCTTTAAGAAATGGTTCATATGAAGTTGAAGCAGCAGTTGATGGATATAGAACAACAACACATATAGTAGTCAATGATGCAGATGTAACTAAAGACATCTTAATGGTGTCAACTAAAGATAAGGAACAGATTGAAAGAGTATCTGATATATATGTCGGATATAAAGAAAAAGGAAATGCAAACTATAATACAGTAAAAGAAGCAGTATCAGCAGTATCATTAATGACACCTGCTCCTGATGAGAATAATGGAGTTACTATTCATATTGCTCCTGGTACATATAGAGAACAGGTTATTATATCAACTCCATATGTAAGACTTGTTAATGATGAAAAGTCATCAGGCAAAGAAGTGCTTCTTACATGGTATTATGGAATAGGATATAAGTATTACAGCATAGATTCTAAAGGCTATTATAATGCTGAAAATGCATATGATAAGTACGAGAAGGCAGCTGCAGCAAAATGGGGCTGTTCAGTACTGCTTAAAAATACAGCAACAGGATTTAGTGCTGATGGAATCACATTTGAAGCTTCGTTTAACCGTTATTTAACAGATGAAGAAATAGAAGATGGTGTGACACCTACAGAAAATAAGAATCCAGACAGAAACTATGCAACAGATGTTACATCAAAGGCAGCAACAGAAAGAGCAACAGCCATGGCTATAGAAGCTGATAAGGTTGAATTCACAGACTGCGCGTTTCTTGGAAGCCAGGATACATTATATACTGGTAATTCAGCAACTAATATGTACTTTAAGAACTGTCATATAGAGGGTAATACAGATTACATATTTGGTGATGGAAACGCAGTGTTTGATGGATGTGAACTTAGATTTGCAGGTTACAGTGCTGGCTCTGCAGGTGGTTATATTACAGCACATAAGCCAGCCTCTGCTGCAGCAACTAAGATTGGCTATGTATTTAGAAACTGTACAATAACAGGCAGTGATAAACTTGAGGTAAGTGCAGGATATCTTGGAAGACCTTGGGGTCAGGATGCAAAAGTAACATTCCTTAATACTAAGATAAATGGTAGTTACATTAAGGATGAAGGCTGGTTTGAAATGTCTGGCAATAAGCCGGAGAAGGCTGGTTATACAGAATATAATTCGGTTTATACAGATGGAACAGCAGTAGATGTTTCTAAGAGAGTAACAGGAGTTACAACAGATGAAAGTGTTGCAAAGAAAGATGTTGTGAATGATTATCTTTCAGGCTGGACACCTAATGCTTATGTGGCTGATGAGGGCACAGTAGCATTTGTAAAGAAACCATATCTTGTGGATAATGGAGATATCAATGCACCATATCCAGGACATACTCTTACTGTTATATACTCTCTTGGAGAGAAGAATGATAAAAATGATGCATCAGTGATCCGCTGGTATATTGTTAATGAGGATGGCAGCAGAACACTTGCAAAATCGTCAACTGCCAATGCGGATAATACATATAAGATTTCTAAGGATGCTATTGGAAAGCATATTGAAGTTGAAGTTGTACCTGAGAACTTAAGTGGTGTTAAGTCAGAAGCAGTGAAATATAAGGCAGAGGCATATGTAAGAGATGGATATGAAGATCCTACAGGTTCAACAGATATAGAACTTGGTGATGGAGTAAATGTATTTTTAGCAGGTGATTCAACTGTTAAGGATTATTCAGCATCAGGTATGTATATGAGCGGTAAAGCTCAGGCTGAAGGCTCATGGGGCGAATATTTACAGGCGTTCTTTGATTCTTCAAAGGTTAAGGTGCAGAACTATGCCAATGGAGGACGAAGCAGCCGAAACTTTATCAATGAGGGCTCATTAGATAAGATAAAAGCCAATATCAAAGCAGGCGATTATCTGTTTATACAGTTTGGACACAATGACTGTGCCAATGGAAAAGGATACATTGAAGATAGATATGTACCACTTGGACAGCCAGATGCCAACGGAATATATCCTGTAACAGCAGGAACTAAAGTGGCAACACCATCATCACTTACTTCAAAGTATGGAGATACATTCTATTCATATGATTGTGGTGGTACTTATAAATGGTATCTTAAACAATATATTGATGCGGCAAAGGAAGCAGGGGCAATACCGGTTCTTGTAACACCAGTATCAAGACTTTATTATACTAGTGAGGGTACTATCAAACCACATCATGATTCAACAGATAAAGAAACAGGAACACTTGTAACTGAAAATAATGCATATGTTGAAGCAGTTAAACAGCTTGCAAAGGAACAGGATGTATTACTTATTGATGGTTTTGAGATAACAAAGAATATGTATGAGGAAGCATACAAAGCAGACGAAAAGGCAGCTAATGGCAAGTCTGTTAATGGTACACAGGTTATGTCAGCAGGAGACAGTACACATAGCAATAAGCTTGGTGGCTTCATAACAGCAGAACTCTTTGCACAGCAGATCCAGAATATGAATATATCACTCTCAAAGGCTGTTAAATCACCATACAGAGTAGCAGGTGTTAATCCGGATGGACAGCAGGTGTTTGTTGTTGATAAGAATGGAGTGCTTACTGCGAAAGCAGCAGATGCAAATGGCAGATTCACAGAAGATGCAGTGTACTGGACAACAAAAGGCCAGAGCCTTTTAAGTGCAATAAGTGCTAAGAGTGAAGAACTTAATAAGAGCGAGAATCCAACGCCGGCACCAGATCCAACACCAGCGCCAGACCCAACGCCAGCACCGGATCCAACGCCAGCGCCAGACCCAACACCGGCGCCAGACCCAACGCCAGCACCGGATCCAACACCAGCGCCAAACCCAACACCAGCTCCAGAACAGGGTGGCAGCGATAAGAAAGATGATGGAGCTACGTCAGGTAGTGACAGTAATAAAGATGACAATGCTATATCATCTGACGATAAAAATACAGATGCTTCTAAAGATGATGTAAAAACAGCAGATGTATATCACGTGATGGGATATAGTGTGGCATTTACAATGGCATTAGCTGGAATAGTACTTCTTGTGTATGAAGATAGAAAAAAGAAAAGGCTGATTAATAAATAATATAATAGTTATAGATACTAGTTTTAGTGATGATTAGAATTGATTAGTATTGATTGGCATTGAATAAAGCCAGATACACAATGACTTAGGTTGTTGTGTGTCTGGTTTTTGAATGCTTGAATATTATTTGCTTGAATATTATTTGCCTGAATATTTTTTGAAATATAATAATGTATGGATTTATGTACAATGCATTATTAAATGTGTAAAAAGATATTGACCTTGACACTGGTTCATACTTTATAATTCCATAAAAAGGGACGGATTGTCCAGAAAAGAAAGGGAAGGTTATTTATGATGAAGAAAAGAAACAGAAAACGTATAAGTTGTCTGCTTAGCGCTTTGCTTTTGCTTGTTATGAGCATAGGCTGGAGCGTTATGGCTATGGCTGATGATGCGGTTAATAAAGACAGCAGCAAGCCTACAGTATGGATAATAGGTGATTCTACAGTAAGTTCTTTTGCTGATAATTATTATTATCCAAGATATGGATGGGGTACACAGATTGATAAGTATCTTGATGGAACATATGAAGTGAAGAATATAGCTTTATCAGGAAGAAGTTCTAAGAGCTATGTTAATGATAAGGAGTATAATGAACTTACATCCGGTATGAAGCAGGGTGATTATCTTCTTATAGGCTTCGGACATAATGATGAAAAGGCAGAAGCAGACAGATATACAGATCCTAATGGTGATTATAAGACAGCTGGCTCATTTGCTAACTCATTATATGAAAACTATATTAAGCCTGCGCAGGCAGCTGGTACAACAGTTATCCTCTGTACACCTATAGTAAGAAGAACTGCTACAACAGAATGGTCTGACAGCAATCTTCATATCACAAAGGATAGTGGTGATTTCAAGGGTGGAGATTATGCCCAGTCTATAAGGAATCTTGGTAAGGAACTTAACATACCAGTTGTTGATATGACTAAGATGACAAAAGAGTTATATGATACATTAGGACCAGATGAGACAGTCAACCTTCATGCATGGACATCATCTAAGGCTACAAGTGTTGATAATACACATACAAACATTTATGGTGGAACATATAATGCTTATCTTGTAACTAAGACAATTAAGGAACTTGGAGTGGCTGGAATATCAGAACATATAACAGCTAAGGAAGCACCTGTTAAGGCTGATGTACTTAAGTCTAATCCAGATTATAAGGAAGCTGAATATTCAGGAGAACTTAAGCAGAGTGAATTATGGAAAGATGCAGGAGTTTTCAAGGGTTCAATATTTGGAGATATAGGTGGAGACCCAAATCTTATTAAAGATAAGTTCATACTTGAGGGTAATGAAGATGGAAGCATTCACATTGCTGTTAATGGTAAGGGAAAGATATCATCAACAACAGATGGAATTGCAATGTATTATTATAAAGTACCTGCAGATAGTAATTTTGTAATAACAGCTAATGCAACAGTAAACAGCATTAATAAACACAATCAGGTTGCATTTGGTCTTATGGCAAGAGATGCGATGTATATTGATGTTAATGATAAGTCAGCTCTTGGAGATTATGTTGCAGCAGGAAGTATCCAGCAGGGAACAGCTAACTGCTTTAAGAGAAAAGATGGCGCATTAGGCTATGGTGGTAAATTAGAGAATCCAGTAGAGGCTGGTAAGACATATGCACTTAAGATTGAGAGCAACAGTGATGGATACGCATGTACATTTGGCGATAATGCTGCTATATCAGGTGGTTTTGATTTCAAGCTTACATCAATAGATGCGGATTATGTATATGTAGGTTTATTTGCAGCAAGACAGGCAGATGTAACATTCTCAGATATAAAACTTGTTGTAGATGGTAAGGTGATAACTGGTTCTGATGTTAAGCCAGGTGATACACCAGATGATAGCAAGCCAGGAGATAGCACACCAAGTGACACACCAGATGATAATAAGCCAGGAGATAACACACCAAGCGACACACCAAGCACACCAAGTGATACACCAAGCACATCAGATTCAGATAAGGTAAATGCGGTAATTAAGGCTGATGATGGCATCAATATAAAGGCCGAAGTACCAGTGAGCGGAATCACATTCACAGAAGAGGAAAAGAAAGAAATAGAAAACGGAAGTACAGTTTCGGTATCTATGGAGGTCAAAGATGTAACAGCTACAGTATCAGAAAGCGATAAGAAACTTGTGGAGGATAAAGTTAAGGAAGTTCTTAACAATGGTGTAGTTGGAGCATATCTTGATCTTACATTATTAAAGAAAGTTGGAAGTCTCAAAGAAGTATCAGTAACAGAAACAGCTGCTGGAGTTGTTGTTAAGCTTGATATTCCTGAAAGTCTTAAGAATACAGATTCATCTGTAGAAAGAAAATATACAGTTGTAAGAATTCATGATGGTGTAGCAGAGGCACTTGAAACAAGCTGCGAAAACGGAGTTATTACATTTACAACAGATAAATTCTCTACATACGCTATATGCTATGAAGATGTAGCAGCAACAGGAAACGGACAGGCATCAGATAACACAATAAATACAGGTGATGTGTATAATATAGCACTCTATGTATTATTCGCAGTTGTATCATGTGCAGGTCTTGCATTCGTAGTATTAAGAAGAAAGTCAGTTGTAAGATAAAAAAATAAAACAATGTATCATTTTTGTATTGCAGAAATTTGAAATATTTGAAATGTTTGTTTGAAATGTTTAAAAATATAGTTGACAGCTATAACTATTAGTGTTAAACTCTAATAGTTGTTAAACGAAGCAGAGTATCCACTCTCACCTTAGCGCATGAAGGCGACTCGGGTTTATATTTTTAAGAATATGCATGATAAACAGCAATTAAGATGCATTATGATTAAAAAGTGGATAGTCTGACTATCCACTTTTTTTGATTTTGGAGGTGCACTACTATTAGCGAATTAATGATTAACGAGCAGATCCGCGATAAGGAAGTTCGTGTTATTGGACAAGAAGGACAGCAGCTTGGAGTTATGTCTCCTAAGGATGCTATGAAGTTAGCAAGAGAGGCAGAGGTTGATCTTGTAAAGATAGCTCCATCCGCAAAGCCACCTGTATGTAAGCTTGTGGATTATGGCAAGTATAAGTATGAGCTTGTCAGAAAAGAAAAGGAAGCTAAGAAAAAACAGAGAACAATAGAAGTCAAAGAAGTTCGTTTATCACCTAACATAGATGTGAATGACCTTAACACTAAGTGTAACGCAGCAAGGAAGTTCATAGAGAAAGGCGATAAGGTTAAAGTATCACTCAGATTCAGAGGACGTGAGATGGCTCATGTTGATTCAAGCAAGCATATACTTGAAGATTTTGCAGAGAAGTTAAGTGATATAGCAGTAGTAGATAAGGCTCCAAAGTTAGAAGGCAGGAGCATGACTATGTTTTTAACTGAAAAACGTTAAAATATTATTCCATATGAGAATTAAATTAGGAGGATTATTATGCCAAAGGTAAAGACAAAAAGAGCAGCTGCAAAGCGTTTTAAAGTAACTGGAACAGGTAAATTAAAGAGAATGAAAGCTTACAAGAGCCATATTCTTACAAAGAAGACTACTAAGAGAAAGAGAAATCTTAGACATGCAGCTATGACAGATGCAACTAATGTAAAGACAATGAAGAAGATTATGCCATATTTATAAGATATGGGTGTCTGTGATTGATTATTTTAGGAGGAAATTAAGAAATGGCAAGAATTAAAGGCGGTATGAACGCAAAGAAGAAGCATAATAGAGTATTAAAGCTCGCTAAGGGTTATAGAGGAGCTAGATCTAAGCAGTACAGAGTTGCTAAGCAGTCTGTAATGAGAGCTCTTACAGAGAGCTACAAGGGTAGAAAGCAGAAGAAGAGACAGTTCAGACAGTTATGGATCGCAAGAATCAATGCTGCTGCAAGAATGAATGGTCTTTCATACAGCAAGTTCATGTATGGTTTAAAGTTAGCTAACATCGACCTTAACAGAAAGGTATTAGCTGAGATGGCTGTTAATGATGCAGAAGGATTTGCTAAGTTAGCAGAAGTAGCTAAGTCTAAGCTTGCTTAATCATCAGATTAATTAGTATAAAGATAAATATAATGTTATATATCAGATTTATATCTGTCAGATTCTGGATATCTTCTGATTAGTAGCATTTAAGCCGCTATATAGGATGAGATAACTCTTTATATCCTGTATGGCGGCTTTTGTGATAATATTGTGAAACATTTATGTAATACTGGCTTTAGAGGCTGTATTATGGTATAGTTTATAAGTCGGCAATCCGGCATAATATATATTTATGGAGACAGGTTATGAGAAAAGTATTAAAAGGAAAGTGCGTTAAATATGCAATAGCAGCAGCTATGGTTGTTTCTATGCTTATGACTACAGCATGTAATAGTAAAATAAAGGTTGATTATGGATATAGTCCTACAGATTATGTTGAACTTGGAAACTACAAGGGAATAGTAGCAGATGTTGATGTCACATCTATAACTAATAAGGTTATAGATGACAAGATATCTGAGCAGATGAATGATGTAACTACATATACAGATGTTAACCGTGGGGCACAGAAGTCAGATAAAGTAACATTTAGTTACTCAGGAACATCAGGCGGACTTGCAATAGATGATTTCACAGGTTCTGATTATAGTATGGTTCTTGGAAAGGAAGCTTTTCCAGTTGCAGGAACGAGTCTTGCAGATGAATTATATGGTATGGTAGCAGGTCAGACAAAGGTTATAACAGTAACTATGCCAGATAACTCTAAGTATACTGATTATGCAGGTAAGAGAGTAGTGTTTGAACTTTCCATGAGCTACGTACAGCAGCCAAATGTTCCTATGCTCACAGATTCGTTTGTAAAAGAGAACTTTGGTCTTGAATCAGTAGATTCATATAAGGAATATGTTAAGAACGATGTTAAATCAACTATAGATACAAAGGTGAGTGAAGCAAAGAATGAGGCTATTCTTACACAGCTTCTTGATGTATGTAAGGTAACAGGATACCCTGAAGAATTCCTTGCACAGCAGACATCAAAGCTTGAAGAATCAATCAGTTTTTATAGTACTCTTCAGGGAAAGACTAATGATGAATACTGCCAGAATCTTTATGGTAAAACATTTGATGAATTCGTAAAGGCATCAGCAGGCCAGCAGCTTATATATCAGGCAATAGCAGAAAAAGAAGGACTTGCTATAACAGAATATGAATATAAAGATGACCTTGAACAGTTTGCAAAGGACAGTGGTTATTCACAGGTAACAACATTCACAGATAAGTTTGACAAGAATACAATAGTAAAGGCAATGCTTGTAAAGAAAGCACAGAATATAGTTATGGATAATGCGGTTGTGAATGAGAAGTAGTATGGTTGTTTAGCACGCATTCTTAACGTACGGACGACAGCATATATGAGAAAAGCAGGTGTGCATACATCA
>ENA-OZFC01001144-OZFC01001144.1-human-gut-metagenome-genome-assembly--contig:-NODE-1144-length-13612-cov-5.326842_pt1 | contig 13612 bp, 8 predicted proteins | sample MGYA00245076_ERZ653625 | MGnify/ENA primary metagenome ERZ653625 (study PRJEB26926, sample SAMN06165169) | human gut metagenome | biome: ENVO:00009003; feature: ENVO:2100002; material: ENVO:00002003... | reverse complement strand
GATGATTTTATGTTCACATTAACAATTCATGAATTTAACAACTTGAAAAACAATATGGTATGCCAAATTGGCATCTCAAAGAAAGGAGGTAACCAATATGCTCCATTCGCTTTCACGGAGCAAGGTATAGCAATGCTTTCTTCTGTACTCAGATCCGATACAGCCATTAAAGTCAATATCTCTATCATGCGTGCTTTCGTCGGCATACGACAAATAATAAGTTCTTCCTCCCCTTTGCTTGAACTCCAACAAGAAGTAAAGGAACTCAAAGCGTATATCGAAGAAGCATTTGCCGATTACAACGACATCAACGAAGATACCCGTACGCAACTTGAGCTAATCAATCTGTCACTCGCTGAGTTACAAGCGAAAAGAACCGAGAATCAATCTCACCCCCGGATTGGTTACGTGAAATAAACAGTTCATGTAAATAACTCATATAAAATAAATAAATTCACTAACTTTGTGGCCTTAAATAGAAAACGATACAAAAACGATAAACGATCATGGAGTACAATTTCAGAGAGATTGAGAAGAAGTGGCACGACTACTGGATTGCCGAAAAGGTTTATAAAGTCGAAAAAGACACGAATAAGCCTAAATACTATGTATTGGACATGTTCCCCTATCCTTCCGGTGCGGGATTGCACGTTGGCCACCCGCTCGGTTATATAGCTTCTGATATTTATTCGCGTTTCAAACGTTTGCAAGGTTTTAACGTATTGCACCCGATGGGTTACGACGCTTACGGATTGCCCGCGGAGCAATACGCCATCCAGACCGGCCAACATCCGGAGATCACGACAAAGAATAATATAGCCCGTTATCGGGAGCAATTGGAAAAGATCGGTTTCTGCTACGATTGGAGCCGTGAGATCCGTACCTGCGATCCCGAATATTACAAATGGACGCAATGGGCCTTCATCCGGATGTTCAACAGCTACTACTGCAACGACGAGAAGCAAGCCCGCCCGATCAGCGAGTTGATACAGGCTTTCGAGACCAGTGGTACGGAAGGTCTGAACGTAGCTTGCGGAGAGGAACTTAGTTTCACCGCCGATGAATGGAAAGCCAAGAGCGATAAAGAAAAACAAGAGATATTACTCAACTACCGGATCGCTTATCGTGGAGAGACCATGGTAAACTGGTGTGCCGCCTTGGGTACCGTATTAGCGAATGATGAGGTCGTGAACGGTGTTTCCGAGCGTGGAGGCTATCCGGTGGAACAAAAGATCATGCGCCAATGGTGCTTACGTGTATCCGCTTACGCGCAACGCCTGTTGGACGGATTGGATACGATCGACTGGACGGATTCCTTGAAAGAGACCCAAAAGAACTGGATCGGACGCAGCGAAGGTGCCGAGGTTCGCTTCAAGATAAAAGACAGCGACAGGGAATTCACGATCTTTACGACCCGTGCCGATACGATGTTTGGTGTTACCTTCATGGTATTAGCTCCGGAAAGTGAATTGGTTCAACAATTAACTACGGCAGATCAAAAAGCGGAAGTAGACGCTTACCTAGATCGCACCAAGAAACGTACCGAGCGCGAGCGCATCGCCGACCGTCAGGTAACCGGTGTATTCAGTGGTTCCTACGCTATTAACCCGTTTACGGGCGAGGCGGTTCCCATCTGGATCAGCGACTATGTATTGGCCGGCTACGGTACGGGAGCGATCATGGCGGTTCCGGCGCACGATAGCCGCGACTACGCTTTCGCGAAGCATTTCGGACTGGAAATCCGCCCCTTGGTGGAAGGTTGCGACGTAAGCGAGGAAAGTTTCGATGCCAAGGAAGGTATCGTATGCAATTCTCCGAGAGACGGCGTTACTCCTTATTGCGATCTTTCCTTGAACGGACTGACGATCAAGGAAGCGATAGCCGCTACCAAGAAATACGTAAAAGATCACGATTTGGGACGTGTGAAGATAAACTACCGCTTGCGCGACGCTATTTTCAGCCGCCAGCGTTATTGGGGCGAACCGTTCCCGGTATATTACGACGCCAATGGCATGCCTCAGATGTTGCCGGAAGAATGTCTGCCCTTGTTGCTGCCGGAAGTAGATAAATTCTTGCCTACCGAGACGGGCGAGCCTCCATTAGGACACGCCGTTAAATGGGCTTGGGACACGGTAAATCAAAAAGTCACCGAGGTATCAAAGATCGATAACCAGACGATCTTCCCGCTGGAACTTTGTACGATGCCGGGCTTCGCCGGTTCTTCCGCTTATTATTTGCGCTATATGGACCCGCGTAATGATAAAGCCTTGGTCGCTAAAGACGTGGATGAATATTGGAGAAACGTGGATTTATATATCGGTGGTACGGAACACGCTACCGGCCACTTGATCTACAGCCGTTTCTGGAATAAGTTCTTATTCGACTTGGGTATCGTTTGCGAGGAAGAGCCGTTCAAGAAATTGATCAACCAAGGTATGATCCAAGGACGCTCGAACTTCGTGTACCGCATCAACGGAACCAATAAATTCGTTTCCTTGAACTTGAAAGACCAATACGAGGTCACCCCTATCCATGTAGACGTAAATATCGTATCTAACGATCTGTTGGATATAGAGGCTTTCAAGAACTGGCGTCCGGAATACAACGACGCGGAGTTCGTATTGGAAGATGGTAAATATATCTGCGGATGGGCGGTCGAGAAGATGTCCAAATCCATGTTCAACGTAGTGAACCCGGATATGATCGTTGAGAAATATGGTGCCGATACCCTACGTTTGTACGAGATGTTCCTAGGCCCGTTGGAGCAATCCAAGCCTTGGGATACGAACGGTATCGATGGCGTACACCGTTTCTTAAAGAAGCTTTGGGGCTTGTTCTTCGGCAATACGGATACCCTGCAAGTTACCGATGCCGAGCCTACGGCCGACGAATTGAAATCCTTGCATAAGCTGATCAAGAAAGTAACGTTCGACATCGAGCATTTCTCATACAACACGTCCATTAGCGCCTTCATGATTTGCGTGAACGAGTTAACGAGCTTAAAATGCAGCAAGCGCGCCATCTTGGAGCCGCTGATCACTTTATTGGCTCCGTTCGCTCCTCATATAGCGGAAGAGCTATGGCATCAATTAGGACATGATACGACCATCTGCGATGCCCGGTGGCCGAAACACAACGAAGAATATCTCAAGGAGAAATCCGTTGTTTACGCGATCTCATTCAATGGTAAAGCTCGCTACAACCTAGAGCTACCGGCGGATATTTCTAAGGAGGACGCCGAGAAAGCGGCTTTGAATCATGAGAACTCAGCGAAGTGGATGGAAGGCAAGGCCGTTAAGAAAGTTATTGTCGTTCCCGGCAAAATCGTTAATATCGTAGTGGGATGAACTTAAAACTCACAAAAATCTATTTTTCCGTACAGGATTATCTAATGATCCTGTTCGGAACTTTATTATACGGATTCGGATTCAACGCCTTTATCCTTTCCAACGAGATCGTGACAGGTGGGGTAAGTGGTATCTGTGCGTTGATCTTCTTTGCCTCCAATGGATTGATCCCGGTATCCGTATCTTATTTTGTCATCAACGTAGCCTTGTTGGTGGTAGCCTTAAAGATCCTTGGTCTAAAATTCTTGATAAAAACTATTTTCGGAGTTTTCTCACTCTCGGCTTCTCTCTCTCTCTTCGAGTGGCTGCTGAAAGGACAACCTATACTGCACGACCAGCCGTTTATGGCTATCATAATCGGAGCGTTCATGTGTGGTGCCGGACTAGGATTGGTATTCTCGGCGAACGGTAGTACCGGAGGTACGGATATTATCGGTGCGGTAATCAATAAATATAAGAATATATCGATCGGACGTATCCTTCTGTTTTGCGATTTCTTCATCATCAGTTCCTCTTTCTTCCTGTTCCATAACGTGGACAAGATCGTTTTCGGTTTCGTGGAGATGGTCATAAGCAATTACGTTCTCGACATGGTATTGAACGGTAACCGCCAATCCGTACAATTCCTCATCTTCTCCCAGAAGTACGACGAGATAGCAGATCGTATCATCCATGAGTTAGGCCGTGGCTGCACGATACTAGACGGTGAGGGCGGTTATTCCCGCAAACCCGTCAAAGTAGTCGTACTACTCGCCAAGAAATCCGAATCCGTCTCCATCTTCCGGATCGTGAAGCGGATAGACCACCAAGCGTTCATCTCCCAAAGCATCGTCCGAGGGGTATATGGTGAGGGGTTCGATCAGATAAAGACTTAAAAAAGAATATACAAACAATTTAAAGCATTTCCATACGTTATATATCTACCGTATAGAAATGCTTTCTTATTTAATAGATTACGAAATATGAAACTTGTATTCGCGACAAATAATCAACACAAACTGGACGAGGTCCGCAAGATAACCGCCGGATACGCGGAAATCATAAGTTTATCCGATATAGATTGCCATGACGATATCCCCGAGACGGCAGATACCTTAGAGGGAAATGCTTTGCTAAAAGCCCGCTATATCAAGGAGAAATTCGGATATGATTGTTTCGCTGACGACACGGGATTAGAAGTCGAGGTATTGAATAATGCTCCGGGAGTCTATTCGGCTCGTTACGCAGGAACAGGGCACGACTCGGAAGCTAATATGAACAAGCTGTTGTCCGAAATGAATCATAAAGAAAACAGAAAAGCACGTTTCCGCACGGTCATAGCTCTAGTCCTTGACGGAAAAGAATATACCTTCGACGGTATCGTGAATGGCTCTATCACTACCGAAAAACGCGGAGATAGCGGATTTGGATACGATCCTATATTCATGCCTGATACCTATACACAAACTTTCGCCGAGATGGGTAACGATACAAAAAACCAGATCAGCCATCGTGCGAAAGCCGTCATGAAGTTAACATCATTTTTATCTGATTACAATTGTTAATATGAGACATATACTTACTATCATTCTATTTTCATTTTTTTCATTCACTGTATTAGCCGCTAATTTTAATACAACCGGATGGAAAACGTATCTTTCTTACAATAACACAAACAGCGTAGAGGAATCGAACGACCAAGTATTTGTGGTAGCGGAAGGATCTCTTTATACGTATGGAAAAGATGATAATAGTATTAAGCAATATTATAAAGGAAACGGATTAAATGATAATACGATTTCTTTGATCCGCTATAATAAACAAACAAAATCACTCCTTATTATCTATGATAATTCAAATATAGATGTACTTGAGGGAGGAGTGGCGACAAATCTACCTTATCTGTCAACCAGTACGTCCATAAGAGACAAACAAATCAATTCAGTATTGGTACATGATGAATATGCCTATTTATCGACAGCATTTGGTATCGTCGTGGTCAATATGGCCAAAAAGGAAATAAAGGATACCTACAAGCTTTCCTTAAATATAACATCGTGTGCCATACAGAATGGCAATATATATGCCTCTACAACCAATAAAGCAGAAGTATCTTCGGGGATTATATACGCCTCATTAAAAGAGAACCTACTGGATAAGGCAAACTGGAAGCCCTATGGATTATCAAACCTTTCCGATAGTCATACGATCTCAGCTATCGCTTCATTCAAGAATACCTTGTTCTACTTGGTCAGTCAGCAAGGTATCTTCTATGAAAACAATGGAGAGCTTTCCCGAATAATAAATAGCTCAACCCTAAAATACATGAAAGTAATAGGCGAAAAATTAGCATGTATAGATAACTCAAGGGTTTTCATCGTATCCGATACACAAAAGTTTGACCAAATAAACTTAAGTATCAATGACATCAGTACCTATCAAACAGACAAATATTGGATAGCGGAAGGAAGCAAAGGGCTACGTTCCATCCAACGGAAAGGCTCAAATAGTTTTGAGGCTCTTAATGAACCTATCATTTTAGACGGACCTTACAGCAATAGCGCATTCGATATTGTTTGTAAAAATGATAAAGTATATATGATCATAGGAGGTAAAGACCTCCTAAATGGTAAGCGCTTCGACAAAGGAGGTTATATTCTTACATACGATTATGATAAATGGTCTTTTATCGATCCTAAAGAAGCCCAAAAGAAACTCAATTTACCAAGAAATCCACGAGACTATACAAGTATAGCCGTAACGACCGACGATTCTAATGATGAGATCGTATACGCCTCTTCTATGGGTGATGGCGTTATCCAATATAAGAATGGAACTCCCGTCCAGTCATACAATGAAAAGAATGCCTTTAAAGAAACCGCAGGAGGCTATGGGTCCGGTTATTGTTATATAGATGGACTGGCCTTTGATAAAAATGGAAATTTGTGGATGACAAGCTCAGAGGTTAACCATGCGGTACTTGTTCTTGACAAAGCAGGAGCATGGCATCGTTTGGATATCGAGCAACTTAGAGGAGTTTATACAATAAACGATATACTTATAACCTCCACTAACGACAAATGGATTTATGTGCCTCGTAACACCCCTAAACTTGTAATGATACCGAATAGCGAGTCTTTAGATGAAGTTTCCTCGTATGAGTTTACTACACTTATTGATACCGACGGAAAAGAATTGACTCCTAGTAATTATACATGCGTAGCCGAGGATAAGGATGGATATATCTGGGTTGGTACGAATCGGGGAGCCGTATACTTCACTAAACCTAGGATCTCTTCCGCTGAGGATAAAGCCGCTACACGTTGTACAAGGGTAAAATATACCAATGAGGAAACTGGTAATCTCGCTTATTTCTTAGATAACGTTGTTGTCACGACCCTAAAAGTAGACGCAGGTAATCGAAAATGGATTGGAACCAAAGGAAATGGCATCTATGTTCTAGATAATGATAATGAGACAATCGTTTATCAATTTAATACGACCAATAGCCCGCTCCTTTCCGATAACATATACGATATAGAGATAAACGATAAGACCGGTGAGGTTTTTATCGGTACCGATAAAGGACTAAATTCCTATCAAGGAGAAGCTTCGGAAGGTAAATCTGATTACTCGGAGATCTATGCATATCCTAATCCGGTACGTCCCGAACATATGGATAAAGTAACGATTGTAGGATTAATAGATAATTCGAATGTAAAAATCACGGATTTAAACGGAAATATTATTTATCAAACTAAATCCTTGGGGGGGCAAGCTATCTGGAATTGCCGGAACGCAAGCGGATCACGTGTAGCGACAGGCGTATATCTTGTACTAGCTTCCACAGAGGAAGCCTCAGAGAGCGTTGTAACAAAAATCATTGTAGTCAAATAGAACAATGAATCAATCAGAGAAAGTTTTACTCAACTCCAGATTAATAAATCAAGTAAAAGAAGCGAATAATTTTGATTTTATTCGCTTCTTTCTTGCGTATTCTGTCATGTTCAACCATTTCAGCACACTGACAGAGACAGATCCTTTTTGGTTTGTTAGCGGAGGATTTCGAGTGAAAGGTTTCTTTATTATTAGTGGATTTCTTGTTATGTTTAGCTTCTTACGTACGCCTAATACCCGGATTTTTTTCCGTAAACGTATTCAACGTATTATGCCCGCCTACAGCTTGACTATTTTATTATGTGCCTTAATCGGATTATTCCTTACCTCTTTATCCTGCAGGGAATACCTCACCTCTTCTAGCTTATACACCTATCTTATCTGTAATTTACTTACATTTAACTTTTTATCGCCGGATTTACCCGGCGTATTCGATACCAATCCTTTACAAGCGATGAATGGGTCTTTATGGACTATCAAGGTTGAATTCATGCTATATATCACCATACCCATTATCTATTGGTTACTGAAAAGATACAATAAATTGGTATGCCTACTTCTTATTTATATCTTATCTTTCATCTACTCGACAACGTGTAATTATTTAGATGATATGACACACAACCCTATTTATGAATTCATGAAAAGACAATTCCCCGGACAAATGATGTACTTTTGTTCCGGTATTATCATACTTGCCTATTTCCCTGTTTTTCGAAAATATATGAGATATTTGTTCCCTGTCAGCCTATTTCTTTTATTGGGTAGAGAGTATATGTTGCTGAGTATTTTCGAGCCTATCGCTCTAGCCTCTATCATTATCACGGTAGCTTACGGATTCAAGTGGTTACATGTATTCAACCGGATGGGAAATTTCTCGTATGGTATTTTCTTGATTCATTTCCCGATCATCCAAATATTCATTCATTACGGACTTGATCGGTATAGCTTGATATTGACATTGGCTCTTACCACTATCCTTAGCACCGGATTGGGTATGTTATCCTGGAAATACATAGAGAAACCCTGTTTATATCATCCTAAAAAGAAAGCCTAGAAGAACGCAATGACCGGATGATCTGATCTGTTATCTTCTCCGCTCCTTTCCGGTTCGGATGGATAGCGTCATAAAAATCCGACGTATCCAATAGATCCATACAGTCGACGATAAGGATAGAATCAAACATTTGAGTAAACATTCGCAAAGCTCGTTGTTTCTCCGCTACTGTAAAAGCTGTTATATCCGGGTTATACGGCATGACAACCAGACAATAAATAATACCCCTATCCCTAAAATAAACGGAAGAACGCTCTATTAACCTTTTCCATTCAGGAGTGATTTGATATGCCTCGAATTTATTTTCTTCATTCTGTTCTTCTACTTTCCGTTTATAGACAGATTCATTTCTATCAGACATCGTAGAGTTTGGATAACGTAAATCAGAGGTTATAATTCCGGGGATAACATCATCATCCAACTTATTACGCAGATAAGTAGTCAAGCCGGAGAATAAACAATTTCGAGCCACATAATTATAGTATAAATTCGGTTCACTTAGAGGTTTCTCTAAAGCAGGAAGTAATTCACGGGTAAAACCATCCATTTTATATCCATACATATGTAGAGCTACCCGGTTGGGATCATCCAATTCGATCGGGCCACGTAATTGATCTAAATCCACACACTGTACAACTACTTGAACAGAAGATGGTAAATAGGAATAATACAAGGCACTCTCACTCAATCTCTGACCGGTAGAGGTAAGATTATATACACGGGGATTTCCTCGCAACTCTGCTTCTAACTTGTATCCGTTCACACCACTCATACCGCGGCTATTACCTAAAATGACAAGATCCGGACGCTCTTCCGGATTATTTAACGTACTCCATATAAGTCGTGTTCGTACGTAGTCGTTAGGCAATAATCGATAGAGATAGGGAGTGATCTGATTGAACAAAAACAACAAGATCCCCAGAAACAACAGGAATCTTATCATACTCTTTATTTGTTTATGCGTTGGTTTCATACTTGCTAGAATTGAAAATAAATAAAGCTAGAAGCGTTATTTCCGAAGAAATATATACAAAATAAGAGGATCGCATATAAAGTATATCGTATATATATACTTCGTATTTTCTTAATATCAAATCCAAACGGTCGTTCCCGGTTCATCCATTCGACCACCAGCATACAAGCAATAAAAATAAGCGATAATAAAGCAGAAACATTATTGGCCCCACTTACCTTAGGCACACGGAATAAAGAAGAGGAGAACAGATCATATATATAATCGAATGCCATTGATATATTCTCAGCCCTAAATAGAATCCATCCGATCACCACGAAGCCAAATGTAACCAACATAGACACAACGTTTGATGGTATCAACCTTATCTTTACATATTTCTTTAGTATCAACAATGCTATACATAGCAAACCATGGTAAACACCCCAAGCCACAAATGTCCAGTTCGCTCCATGCCAAAGACCGCTCAAGAAAAATATGATCAAGATATTCCGAATATGTCTAAAGAAACCATTATGGCTACCTCCCAAGGGAATATATACATAATCTACGAACCAAGTATTCAACGAGATATGCCAACGTCTCCAAAATTCGGCTATATCTAAAGAAAAATAGGGATACCGGAAATTTTGCCTCAACTGTATCCCAAACAACTTGGCTGTACCTATAGCGATATCTGAATATCCGGAAAAATCTCCATAAATCTGGAATGAGAACAAAACGGCTCCCAATAGCAAAGTACTAGCCGGGTAATTTCCATAGTTCCCGAATATGTCATCTACGACCAAGGCACAATTATCGGCTATCAGGATTTTTTTGAAAAACCCCCACATCATTTGTCGTATCCCATCTACAGCGTCGTTATACTCGAAGCTGCGAGGTCTCTCAAATTGTATCAACAGGTTAGTAGCCCGTTCGATAGGACCGGCCACCAACTGAGGGAAAAAACTAACAAATGCGAAAAAGGAAACGATATCTCTTGTTACCGGTAATTTACCTCTATACACGTCAATCGTATAACTTAAGGCTTGGAATGTATAAAAACTAATCCCGACCGGTAATAAGAGAGAAAGCGTAGAGATGTGCAATGAAATCCCTATATAAGAGAAAGCATCTATCAAACTATCCACAAAAAAGTCGTAATACTTGAAGAAAGAGAGTATCAGTAAGTTAAATATGACATTCGCAGCCACGATACCTTTATCGAACCAGCGAGGTATCTTCCCGGCCCTCGCACGTACTTCCTCTATTCCTATCCCACTCAGCCAACTACAGAAAGAGGTAAGGGCTATCAATGCCAAGAACCGGTAATCCCACCACCCGTAAAAAAGATAACTAACTACGACTACAAATAAATTCTGTAGTCGTAGTCGCTTTCCGAAGACAAGCCAATACAATAAAAATACGATTGGCAAATAAATCAAATATTCAATCGAATTAAATAGCATAATAACCGCGAAGATATATACTAATGCTTTATACCCTCGAACATCTCCGAGCGATCTTCTTTCGCTTGGGTGGATTTAGCCTTGAAACTATTAAATGTCCAACTCAACGTCAACGTGATTTGTGGATATTTGGGTTTGATACGTGTCAGGGAACGTAAATCTGCCGTTTGGATATCGCTGATATATTTGGCGGAACGGAAAATATCCCGGAAAGCTAAGGTGGCGGTTAGTTTTCGGTTACATAGTTGCTGACGGACGGCTACGTTCGCGTACCAATAAGCGTCCGTACGGCCCTGCGTCGTTACGGAAGGGCCTACAAAACTACCATCCAATTGGATACGTGTGTACTTCCCCAGATTAAACAGGTTATTCCATAGGATATCGTAATTGGTGCTAGAGGTCGTATTTCCACCGGCGGCCTGTTCGTTCTTCACCTTATAGTGATAAACGTTTCCATTGACCGTGGTATTCCACCAGCGCACCGGATGCAGGCTGACGCTTAGCTCGATACCCGTCGAGTAATCATGTCCTACGTTCGCCATCGAATCCAAGGTTACACCAGCTGAATAGGGAACACGCAACCGCTCGATCTTATCCTTCCGATACCGATGAAAGACGGTGGCGGATACCGTGTTTTCCCCGAAACTCTTCCGGTAGTTCAATTCAAAGGAGTTGATGTACTCCGGACGTATATCCGGATTACCGATCTCGGCCGTATAAAAGTCGCGATACGTGATATAAGGCTCCATATAGAAAAGTTGCGGACGTGTGGTACGACGGGAATAGGAAGCCAACAAACGATGCTCATTCGGGAACGTATAGCCCAAATGCACCGATGGGAAAAACTCAAAACGATTCTTCGTACGATCCGCTCCCTCCACGGAACTTCGCAAGACCGTATGCGTATGCTCTCCCCGAACGCCGGCTTGCGCCTCTAAATTCTTCCACGTATGGGAAATAATCGTATAGATAGAATTCACCCCTTCTTGAAAATAAAACGTGTTGTAGATATCGTCACGCCAAAAGAACGTTTGTCCCTTGGGGTCCCACCATTCCATATTGTAATCGCCGTCTTCCAGATAAGAATAATATTGGTAACCCGCCTCTAGCTTACCTCCTTTTCCGAAAGGCAAGGCGTAATCCAGATTGATACGCATCGTTTCCCGATGCTCGGCCTCATAAGCACGGTGCCCCTGTTGGCGTTGCCCTTCCAAGGACATCAAGTCGTTAAAGAAATATTCCAAGGCATGACCGCCATATTTGTAATAGGCACTACCGGAAAGCTCGTGTCCCTTATCGTTGAACTTATGCTGTACCGCCAGACTTCCCAAACCTATATTCTCATCATTATCATAATCATCTATGCTTCGATAATCTTCCGTCACCGGAGAGCCGCCCGCTACCGAACGGGTTTCCTTATAGTTCATTTCTCCCTTACGCTTATTTCCGCCATAGCCGCCCTCCAGATCCAACGTGATGGTTGTCTTGGGAAGATTCAGGCTCCAACCGCCTTTCATCGTATAATGGTAACTGTCTCCCGTACGAGGCCCGACGGAATGCGAGGTAGTGGTCTGATCGCCCACCACCGTCATCTTCTCTTGGTCGAAATCACTCTTGCGCAACCGGTCTGTCCACTGTCCGCCGATGTACCAACGGGAACGCTGATGTTGCTGTGCCAACAAGAAATCGACATGGCGGGAAAGCCACGTACTTCCCGAGAGATTCACCATCCCGCTCAATCCCCGCTGGGAATGCTTCTTCGTGATAATATTAATGATACCCACGTCGCCTTCCGTATCATGCTTGGCGGAAGGTGTCGTGATAATCTCTATATTCTCTATATGCCCGGCCGGGACTTGCTCCAAAGCCTGTGTACCCGAGAAGACACTCGGCTTACCATCTATGTAAACCAAAAAGCCGCTGCTTCCACGAAAAGTAACATCGCCTTCCGCGTCTACCCGTATGGAAGGCGTATTCTCTAATATATCCACGGCGGAACCGCCTCCTCCCATCATATTGGAAGAGGCCTCGACCACTTTCTTATCCAACTTATAAACCAATTGGCGTTTCTCGGCCACTACCTCCACTTCGGCGATACCTACCTCCAAGGGACTCATCATCAACTTACCTAAATCCACCGGAGACGAGGCATCCAAGATGATATCATTCTTTGTAAACACATCATATCCCATCAGACGGACCATGACCACATAATTACCCGGAGCCACCTTAGTAAACGAGAAACGTCCTTGATCGTCCGGAAAAGTCTGTTGCAAAGGTTTTTCACTTCCCATCGCAAACAGAAAGATATCCGCATAATTAATCACTTGATTCGTAGAGGCATCTATTAACTGCCCCTTAATACGGGCATTCGGAGAAGTAGCCCACGAGAGCGCACAAATCACCCATAATAAGGCCAACATTAGTCCTATCTTTTTCATGATATTGAGAATTACAATTAGATTTCTACGCAAAAGTAACTAAATTCAGAATGTTACGGTAATTAATAGCGATCATTCTTGATATATTCTTTCCCGGGATCGTCCGAGTTCGAGTAGCGAAGCAAATGGTTTCTTCCTAGGGAAACAAAAGTTTCTTCAGTACAAAACTTTAGTTTTCTTCTATGAAAACAAATGTTTCCTATGTGTAAAACTTTTGTTTTATACCACAAAAAACCACAAATACTTATATATTAATATTTTATCTATATAAAGAAAGGAAGAAAAACGGACTGATTATATACGTAGAGTGTAGAAAATTCCTTTGACGGCATGGCAAAGACACTTACTAAAAGCGGGAAATGATGGTAGATAAAGACTTACTATTGTAGATGTTTTCCTATCTACAACAATAGGATAAATATTTTAAATTCAAATGATTATAAGGCTGTCTCTTATACACATCTGACGCT
>ENA-OZFC01001115-OZFC01001115.1-human-gut-metagenome-genome-assembly--contig:-NODE-1115-length-13900-cov-5.675551_pt1 | contig 13900 bp, 8 predicted proteins | sample MGYA00245076_ERZ653625 | MGnify/ENA primary metagenome ERZ653625 (study PRJEB26926, sample SAMN06165169) | human gut metagenome | biome: ENVO:00009003; feature: ENVO:2100002; material: ENVO:00002003... | reverse complement strand
GATATATACTATAATATAAAAAAAAAGTAAGGTTTGTAAAGAGGGAAGATAAATTTAAAATTAAACATAAAGATAGGGTGAAGAGAGGGGCAGGTTATTTTATGCAGACAACAAAAGTTAAGAACAAGAGGCTACCATCAAAAGACGGAAAAAGTCAACTGCATGTGGTAATATGGGAGCCACAGGGGCAGGTGAAGGCAATTCTTCAGATCGCACATGGAATGGTAGAATATATAGAACGGTATGATGCATTTGCAAGATACTTAAATAAGAAAGGAATTCTGGTAGTAGGAAATGATCATATCGGACATGGACATACTGCAAAAGAGAAGGATTTGGGGTATTTTACACCTGACCATATGAGTGCTACGGTAGTCTGCGATTTGCATAGAGTGACAAAATGCATGAAAAAGCGGTATCCAGATGTACCGTATTATCTGCTTGGACATAGTATGGGCTCCTTTATGGTGCGACGTTATCTTATGACTTTTGGAGAGGAAATAGATGGAGCTATTTTATGTGGTACGGGAAGTCATTCCAAAGCTATTCTTACAATAGGAAAGGTTGCGGCAGATTTATCGGGATTGGCAAGAGGTGAACGCCATCGTTCTCGGATGTTAGAAATCTTATTTTTTGGAACCTATAATAGGCGTGTACCAAGAGCCGAACGAAAAAATGAGACCGATTGGATTTCTAAAGAGCCACAGGTCAGAGAGCAGAAGATGCAGAATAAATTAAGTAATTTTACCTTTACGGTAAATGGATATCGGACACTGTTAGATGTCCTTTCCTATATACAAAGACAAGAAAATATAGAAAAAATACCAAAAACATTGCCAATATTTCTGATAGCAGGACAAGAGGACCCTGTAGGAAATTATGGAAAAGGTGTAAGGCAGGTATATAAAAGTTATAAGAACGCAGGTATTTTAGATGTAGATATTAAGTTATATAAAGGAGATCGACACGAAATATTAAATGAAAAGGATCGGGAGCAAGTATTTGAGGATATACTTTCTTGGATGCATTGTTAGAATTTTGTCGGAAAATAGCTGTACTTATGCATGAAATGAATGAAATATTCCAAATAAAATGCAAACAATTTGTGAACAATGCGTTAAATATAGTGAAAAAAACTTAAAAAACTTGTATTTGTGTACAAAACTTGCTATAATGATAAACAGATGAAAATAGTCAGACGGAAAGCCCCGTCTGGCAAGATTGTTGTTTATGTATGTCTAAACCGTGGAACATGTCATGATGGATTGTTTCGTTGCATATATTTGAGTACGGTAGAATATAGTAAAAAGACGGTTCATTTTAAGACGCAGTATGTCAGATGTATTTGTTCGAGTGCATGAGACAAAAGGGAGAACTGTAGAAATGGACACAATTTATCATGGCATGTTTTAACGGAATTGGACAACACTAAGGGGAGCCATTGACAGAAACATGGACAGAATGAGGAGGTATGCTTATGCAGGGAAGTATTATTGTTGGGCAGTCAGGAGGACCTACTGCAGTAATTAATTCTAGTTTGGCAGGAGTAGTAAAGACAGCCAAAGACAGGGGAGCAAAGAAAATTTACGGAATGCTACATGGTATTCAGGGATTTTTAGATGAAAAATATGTAGATTTATCCGATTCCATTCAGACGGAGTTAGATATTGAGATTTTAAAACGTACACCGTCTGCATATTTGGGTTCTTGTAGATATAAGCTACCGGAAATACATGAAAATACAGAAATATATGAGCGAATCTTCGCTATGTTAAATAAATTGGATGTTGAGTGTTTTATCTATATTGGTGGAAATGACTCGATGGATACGATTCGTAAGCTTAGTGATTACGCTATTGTTAAAGGGTATCCACAAAAGTTTGTAGGAGTGCCAAAGACCATTGATAATGACTTGGCGATTACAGATCATACACCAGGATATGGAAGTGCAGCTAAGTACATTGGTACTGCCACTAAGGAAGTCATTCGTGATGCGATTGGTTTGGCATACGATAAAGATATTGTTACAATTATCGAAGTGATGGGAAGAAATGCAGGTTGGCTTACTGGTGCAGCAGCCCTTGCCAAAGGTGAGGATTGTCCAGGACCAGATTTGATTTATCTTCCAGAAGTACCATTTGATATTCAGAAGTTTACGAAAAAGGTAAAAGGATTGTTGGAAAAACAAAAATCTGTTGTAGTTGCAGTTTCAGAAGGTATCAAGACAAAAGAAGGAAAATATGTATGTGAGCTGGGAAATGACAATGGATATGTGGATGCATTTGGACATAAACAGTTGACAGGAACAGCTACTTTCCTTGCAAATACCATTCAGGCAGAATTGGGATGTAAGACGAGAGCGATTGAGTTTAGCACATTACAAAGAAGCGCAGCACACTTGGCATCCCGTACAGATATAAATGAAGCATTTGCAGCAGGTGGAGCAGCAGTAAAAGCAGCGTTTGAAGGTGACAATGGAAAGATGATTATTCTTAAACGTGTTTCGGATGATCCATATCAGTGTACAACAGATGTATATGATGTGCACAAGATTTCCAATGTAGAAAAGCTGGTTCCAAAGGACTGGATAACAAAAGATGGTACTTATGTAAGTGATGAATTTATCAGTTATATTGAACCATTGATTCAGGCAGAACTTATTCCATTACCAGTAGAAGGTTTACCACGACATCTGGTATTGGATCTTACGAAGAAATAAAAGAGAAGCAATATTCATTGTGTAGATGTAAATTGGCATTATAGTAAAGGATATCTACCAAGTGAAAAGAAGTCAAAACTCTAAATAAGAAGCCAGAAAAGAAACATTGTATTTGAATTAGTACAATGTTTCTTCTATTATAGAGGGGTTCTGTTACATAAAAGACAGAAAAATAACATAAATATGGATTGTATGCCTCAAAAAAGAAAAGATATCGTAAGACAAGTGACATAAACGTGACACAAGGAAAAAAGATAATATTTCATGCAATTTACATAGGGTTAGGGAAAGCGAATTTCCCTGCTAACATAATAGTAGATAAAGATTGCAAACATCTAGATCACACTTCAATATAACACATGAAAACTGTATAAAGGATGAAAGTTCAAGAAGAATGTAGCGGAAATTGCTGTTCTTGAGGTTTTGAAAAAATAGGATAGCTTTTTTGAGGCGAAATGCAAAATTTTTGCAAAAACGTACCTAAATCTACTTGCCAAAATAGAAAAGATGCAGAAAAATTTGTATTTTGTAAAAAAACGTAAAAACTTGTAAAGCCTTTAAAATCAATAGATACAGCATGTGAACAAACAGAAAGATGTAACACAAAACAAAAGAAAAACATCACATTAAGAAAAAATTCATGAAAGATATTGAAATTTGTGAAAAAAGGTGTTAGAATGATGTAAAGTATTAGTTAGGGCATACAAATAGTTGACTCTGTAGTGAAAGAGGGAAAGAAGAATGCTATTTGGAAAAACTGACTATTCTTTCGAAAGGGAGCTTTCCTTTGTGGAATGGTGTAACCTTTTCACATTTTGCAACATCCTGTATGCGTATGGACGCTTCGGATGTCCCACTTTTTCCCTCGGGAGATTTCGCGAGCGGCTCTGCCAAAACGGGTTGGGGCGGAAAGGAGAAGATGGATTAAGAAAAATTAGTAATATCCCGTGGAACGGATATTGCGGAGGAAGTAACTTTCAAAAACAGTTAGAACGAATTCGAACAATTTTGTTTAGGGGAGATTCTAACAGGCTCATTGATGAACAGAGCCACACACAAAAAAATTTCAAGGAGGACATGTATATGTACAACAATTTTTCATCAAAAAAGACTAAAAAAGTCATTTCAGCATTACTTGCTTCAGCTTTAGTAGTGACTTCTGGTCCTATCACTGCTGACGCAGCAACAAACAAGGTAGTAGGAGTAAAAAAATCTTTCACAGTTACAGCTTCTGCTGCAAACAAGGTTACTGGACTTTCTAAGGCAGAAAAGAAGGTAGTTAAGGTCACAAAGAAGGGAAAGAAGTTTACAATCAAGGGATTGAAGGCAGGTAAGGCTACATTCAAGATTGGTAAGAAATCTTACATAGTTAAAGTTGGAGCTACTGCAGTAAAGGCTGCAAAGGCAAAAGTAACTTTAACAGCTGGTAAATCTGCTGCAGTTAAGTTTACAGCAACTGCTGGAAACGGTGATACCGTAGCATTTACAACAAGCAACAAGAAGGTTGCAACATTAAGTAAGACATCTGCAAAAGTTTCTAAGAATGCAGCATATGTAAGAGTAACAGCTAAGGCTGCTGGTACAGCAAAGGTTACAGCAACATCTAAAGTAACTGGTAAGAAGGCAGTTGTAACAGTAACAGTTAAGAAGGCTACAACACCAGCAACAGCAACACCTGAAGTAACAGCTACAGTACCAGTTACAACAGCAGCCGTTACAGCTACACCAGAAGCAACAGCTACAGCACCAGTTACAACAGCAGCCGTTACAGCTACTCCTGAAGTAACATCAACTCCAGAAGCGGTTTCTGCAACAGCTATTACAGCAGTTACAACAGGTGCTAGTGTGGTTGCAGTTACATTCAATCAGCCAGTTGTAGGAACAAACGTTAAATTTGCAATTACAAAGGGTACAGGTGCATCTGCTATTACAAAATCAATTTCAAAAGTAGAGTGGATTGACAACAAGACTGCATTATTAACTCTTTCTGAAAAGATTGCTGATGATACATACGAAGTTACAGCTACAGAAAATGGCGGAAAAGCTTTAACAAACTCTTTCAAGGGAGAAGTTGAAAGGGCAGCACAGATTTCTGTTGATAGTGTAAGAGTAGAAAAGAGTGCTACAGCAACAATTAATATTTCATTGAAGAACCAGTTTAAGGAAGCTATGGATACTTCTGGAGTTACAGCTACTGTATATAATGTAACTCAAAGCCAGTCAGTGAAAGTAGAAGCGACTACAAACGGAAAAATTACAATTAATACAAACAGTGCTAACTTAGATGATGTAATTCGTATTACTTTAGCATATGGTACACTAAACGATAGTAAGACTGTAACAGTTGTTAAGGATAAAGTTGCAAACAGTGTTGAATTTGGAACATTAACACTTGGAGATAAAAATGAAGATCGTTTAATTGAAAAGGGTACCTTCAAGTTACCAATTACAATTAAGGATCAATATGGTGAAGCATTCAAATTAAGTACGGCTTGGACTGCTACAGAGACTGCTACAGGTGATGTTAGTTCTGCGACTGCTGGAAAAGTAGTTTTGGCTAATGGTACAGTTATTGAAAGTAGTAACACAGGTGTATTAGATTTAACAAAAGTAACCTTTACAGATGGTGTACCAACATTTACAGCCGGAACAGGAACAAATGATGGCTCTAAGGCTACTATTACAGTTACAGTAGCAGCTACAGGTGAAATTAAGACTTTTGATGTAACTGTTTATGCAGAACGTCAGGCTACAAAGTTAGTAGGATTTGCAGCAAATAGCAAGCTTGCAGCGGAGAAAACTTTGGAAGAAGGAAAGAATATCGAAGTAGCATTAACTGATTTTGCATTTATTGACCAATACGGAAAAGCCATTGTACCAACAAAAGTAGAAGATACTTGTACTTTTACAGTAAATGATACAGTAGCTAAGGGAACTGATGGTACAACAGCAGATCAAGGAGCTGTTGTATTAGTAAGTGCTGAGAATGCACCTAATGATGCACCTAGTACATTTACTGATACTACAACAGGCATGAATGTATTTGATGGAAACAAAAAAACTTATATTTATGGTATGAATGGAGCTACAGAAAAAGTTACATTTAAGTACACAGCGGCTGATGGAAAAACTGTTACTACATTAGAAAGTAATATCAAAGTAATTCCAGCAGTAAAATCTGTAGTAGCAACTGCTGACAAAACAGCATATAATGCTGGAGATACAGCTACTATTACTTTCAAAGCATATACTGTGGACAGTAATGCAACTGATGCTAATATTAACAAAGACTACTCTGGTGAAGAGTATGTATCAGTAACTGTTGGTGCAAAGAAATACACAAGAGCAGTTGCTTTTAAAGCAGGTGTTGCAAAGATTACCGTTCCAGTAACAGAATCAGGTGACAAGATTTCAATTAACTGTGGTGAAGTGGCTGGTAAAACAACAGCTGCCATTACGGTAAAAGTTAATGTTGGAACATTTGAAAAATATAATGTAGAATATGATGGAACAGAGAAAAAGATTATTATGACAGCACAAGATGCTTACGGTAATAAGGTAGAAACTAAAAAAGCAACTAGCTTGATTACAAAAGTTACTGCTCAAGAAAAAATTGCAGTAATGGATAGCAGTAATACTATTACAGGTTATAAATACCAGAACGTAACATTAAAAGGTACTGGTATTGATAGCGAAGGAACTATTTTAGCTACAGAAACAAGTGGTGTTGTAACTATCAGCAATGCTATAGCTGAGGATGACTTCACAAGTGGAAAGACTTATGTTATTACTATTGTGTTAGATGGTGTAAACTATACAGTAGAGTATACAGCAGCTTAATTGGTTTAGAATGTTCACTATTGTAACGTTATGTTCCAATTAAACATGTCATATGGAAAAGCTAAGGGTTATGAAATCCTTAGCTTTTCTTGTAATTTTTTTTAGTCAATGTTGCCCTTTCGCTTTATATTTACATGAATTCGGAGGGCAATACTACTTGAGAGATTATTTGCTAATTTCTCACATTTTTAACAGGAAATAGGGATTGAAAAATGAAAACAAAACTATATTTAACCATATTATTAACCAGTTTGTGTCTCTTATTTGTGGCTTGCGGTGTCAAAAAGGTTGACTATACATCCTTTGAACGGACAACCAGCCAAAAAGATATGGCACAGACCATCGGCAGCGAGCCAAATGAAACCAAAAAAACAGAGGACGGTGGAATTACCTATACATATAAAAAAAGCGTATATGACCGTTATACGGGGTCTATGAGTTATCAATATTACGACGATATGCTTTATTACTCAAAATGGACGCATATAGAAAAGAAAGAGAAAAAAGCAGAAAAGGTATATGAAAATATCTGCACTGCCTTAAAAAAGCAATATGGAAATGGAAGCGAGGATAAAACAAACCATACTACTACCTTTGAGGAGGAGAATAAATATATCATTGCCGCTTACGCATTGCAGGATCAGAAATATGCGGTGTGTATTACGGAAATGATGAAATAGGAGGGAAATATGTTTTTGAACAACCGTTGTTATTTCACAAGCCCTTAGAATCATGCTATAATGGACATAATACGAAAGACAGGACTAAAATAACGGAAACGGGGAGGCGAAAACATGAAAGAATTTAATACTACAGCTATCTGTATACCAGAGTTGCACTATATGGTTGATACAACGGAAAAAATAAGACAGATTGAGAAATTAATTGCACATGGCGACTATTTTACGATTAACCGCGCTAGGCAATATGGCAAGACCACTACGATTTCTACATTATTTCGCAAATTGCAGCATCAATATTTAATGGTTCGCATGAGTTTTGAAGGGGTTGGTGATACCTTTTTTAAAAGTGATTATTTATTTGTGTGGAATTTTATCAAAAAAATGGGAAAAAGCTTAAAAAAAGCAAATGCCACTCAGGAGCTAATAGAAACTTGGGAAAACATAGAAGATTTTTCTAAAGAGGAGGATGCTATTGCATATCTTGGAGATAAGATTACAACTCTATGCGAAATAGCAGATAAAGAAATTGTGTTAATCATTGATGAAGTGGACAAAAGCTCTGATAATCAGGTTTTTCTTCATTTTTTGGGAATGTTACGCAATAAATATCTGGATTATAGAGCGGATGGAGATGCGACATTTAAAAGTGTCATTTTAGCAGGTGTATATGATATAAAAAATATGAAACTGAAACTCCGTCCAGATGAGGAAAAAAAGTATAACAGTCCTTGGAATATTGCAGTGGATTTTGAGGTAGATATGAGCTTTTCCCCACAGGAAATTTCCACCATGTTGCAGGAATATGAACAGGATCATCACACAGGCATGGATATTGTAGCAATGTCTGAAGAAATCTATAAATATACAAACGGTTATCCCTATTTGGTTAGTTGGTTATGTAAATGGATGGATCAAAATACACCAACCGAATGGGGCAGGCATTCCGTTCAACTTGCAATTAAAGGTATTTTAAATAGTAGAAACAATACACTTTTTGATAGCTTGCGCAATAATATTGAAAACAATGCACAATTGAAGGATTTAGTATTCCGAATCCTTTATGATGGCGAAGAATTTATGTATAACCACGCTAATCCTATAATAGAATTAGGTGAAATGTTTGGGATATTTGCTAACCGAAATGATTATGTGGCGATTTCAAATAAAATATTTGAAATCTATCTGTATAATTACAGTATAAGCGTGATGCAACTGCAAAAGGAGAATCCTCTCTCTAATACAACAAAGGATATTTTAGAAGTTGTAGTATAAAACAAAAGCCATTATCCCAAGCGTAAACACCAGCTTGGATAATGGCTTTTCTCTTACCGAAACTACTTAAAACCTCATACTCATTGGTTCTATTTATAACTTAAATATATGTACATTTTCCTTTAAGTTGTCGGATACAGTTTTTAATTGATTTGCATTTTCTGAAACCTTTTGTATCTTTGTATTCATTTCTGTGGTAGAAGCACTGGTTTCTTCTGTGCTTGCCGCATAGCGTTCTGAAACATCTGAGATATTTCGTACTCGGTCAACGACTTGTTCTCTTGCTTTATCCAGTTCCTCACTGTTTTGCGCAATACGTCCAATTTCTTTACGGGAGGCATTGATATCTTCCGCCACTATATCAAATACATTTTTGGTATCTTGCAACATCTGATTCTGTTTATTCATGACTTCTTTCACATGTTCCATTGTAATTACTGCATTTTCAGAATCTTTCAGTAATACAGTAATGGATTCTCCAATCTGCTGTGCGGATTCGTTAGACTGTTCAGCCAATTTCTGAATCTGGGATGCAACGACTGCAAATCCTCTTCCCTGTTCTCCTGCTCTGGCAGCCTCAATGCTGGCATTTAAGGATAGGAGGTTCGTTTCTTCGGCTATGGTAGTAATAAGGTTAATTGCCTCTTCAATGCGCTGTGCAGACTCGTTTGTGGTATCTGTCTGCTGTGAAATTACCTGAATTGACTGTTTTACCTCTGTATTGATGTCCTCTAATTCCTGCAAAGTATTTTTGGCACGAAGGCTGTTCTTTTCCATATGATTTGCCACCGTATGTATTTTTTCAATATTTTCATTGGTTTCCTGGATTCTCTCACCCATGAAAATAACATCGTTGTTCATAAGCTGTGCATCCGCTGCCTGAGAAGTCGCTCCATCTGCAATTTCTGCTACTGCCTGTTCGATTTGTTCCAGCGTATCTTTTGTCCGCATCAGTTCGTTATCCATAATCTGTGCGGATTTTTGTACCACGTCACTTTCTGACGAGATATTACCAACAATCTCAGATAACTTTTGCTGTAAATTTACAACGCTTCGTACAAGTTCCCCAGTTTCATCTGTAGACTTGGTATATTTGGTATCAATCGGATTAGTCAAATTGCCATCTGCAATCTCTCCCAAATTTTTTACACCGTATGCAATACGCCCTGTAATTTGTCCAGAGAGTATCCAAATACAAATGGCTGAAAGAATTACTAATATGAGCATAATCAATACAATAACTGCCATAATATCTGTAACCATTTTACGGATGGTAGCACTTTGCATACCCGCAAATACCATACCTACTGGTTCATCCGAATTGTCATCATAATAAGGGATATAAATACCGTAGCATTTTTGACCTAAAATAGAAATGTTTTTAAAAAAGCCTTCTTCTCCCTTTTTCAAAACTACATCTGTTACCTTCGGATCTGCTTTATTGCCTGTTGTATCGTTTGAAGAACCCTGCAATGTAGTAATGCATCTGGTGTTTCCGTAAAAAATAGAAGTTTCTATTTTATTATTCTTTTTAATGGTATCAATCAATTCAGTATCTTCTGAAATATTATAATGATCCCCATTCCACAAGTTTCCGTCCTGATCCAGTCGATAACTGTTACCCTCTGATAGAGATATATTATCTCGTTCCATAACCGCTACATCATAGAGATTGTTTTTCACCAATGTTTCCAAATGCCCGCTAATGCGATAGTCCATTATAATAGCAATAATAATAGTTGCTAAAAGTAATGGTAGCATTGACATAGCCCAAAATTTTTCCTTTAATTTTAACTTCATAAATATTCCCCCTTCTGTTATCTTAGGTAGCCCCAAAACTTACTTCTATTATAATACTTTATAGGAAAAAATTCTATTAATTTGTTGTATGAGAGAAAATTTACACATTAAAATTTTAGCTGAATTTAAGTCTTCTTTCGCTGTTTCAATTCGATATAACACCAAATCTTTTTGCGACCCGATTTCATTAGGCTACATATAATGTCACCCCATCTCTTATTTGCATAAAACGGATAAACGTCCACCCATTTTTGGTAATGTTCTTCACTTTTTGCAATTGGTTTAATATCCGTATCATGGTCCATAAAAGTGTTTTGTGGCTTTTATACCTGTTATTTTTCTTCACTAGAAGATATAATCTCCGTCAGAGTAACAACAGTAGTATCTTCATTTGTAATACATGTCAAAGCAATACTATTTGTTCCATCATTCCAATTACACATATACACACCCTCTGATTGGGTATCTTTTCCATTACCATATTTTTTTTGTTTTTCGTTTATAATTTTATCATAAACTTTCTTTGCCTTTGAAGCATTTTCACTTTTATATTCCCATTTTGAAAATTGCATTTTATCGTCAGAAAAACAATAAGTACTTGTACCCTTATAACCTAAATATGGACACTCCTCATAAGTAATAAATTCATTACCGTTTTTATCTGCCGTTTCCTTTGCCGGTTCTTTTCCAAGAGATTGCTTTATTTCCTGTATGCTTGAACCACTTTTTGTTTCACTATAGGTATATGTCTTTCCGCAGGAACTTAATAAAACTAAGTTTAAGCATAAGAAAAACGTTATTATTTTTTTCAAATCATTCACCTCAATCTATATTCTATTATGAAATATACGCATGTTTAAGATTAGAAAAGAGTATTGCAAAGAAATCCTTTCTTCACAATACTCTTATTCGTTTTTGTTTTAGCATATCATTTTTGATATTCAGGTTAAAATATCTGATTATGCAATACGCTTAGAATGTTAAACTAAATCCTACGGTAGCTTTAAATCCACTTGTAGTTGCTGCTGTATTCTGTTCAATTGTTAATGAACTTCCATTATTGCTAGCTTTGTAAGTAGTATTAAATGTTGCGTTTGCATTTAATGCAGCAGCAATATTCTTAGCAATTGTTTCAGCAGTATCTGTACTAGCAACTGTAACTGTAATATCACTTTCGCCAGCAGCTGTAACTTTTGCAGTACCAGCCACATTATTTGTTACAATAGTAGTTGTGTAAGAAGCTTTTTTACCCTCTACAGGAGCTACACCAGATGTTGTCTTTGTATAGCTAATCTTAGCATCATTTGCCTCACTAGCAATTGTTGCTCCAGCCATGTTTGTTTCTGTTAAATCTACATTAGCAGCTTTTTCATTTGCTGTAAATGTAATTACAGCGTCATCTGCTTTAGCAGTCCAATCTTTATTGTCTTTAAATTTGTCTGCAATAGCAGTTGCAACTTCGCTAGCACTACTCTTTCCTTCAATTCCGCTTACATCTACACCTAAAATCTTATCACCTGAAACTGTTTCCGTAACATTTGTACCTACTGTAACTGTAACTACCTGATTTTTACCTTCAACGGCAGTAACGCCTTCAACAACAGTTGGCTCTCCAGCAGCAACACCATTAACAACTTTGATTGTTAAGTTTCCTGATAATTTAACTGTGTATGTATCACCTTTACCGTCTTCTACGTCAACAGATTTTAATACAATAGTACCATCCTTCTTTACCTCACCCTTAGAAGTAATTGCTGTACTATCCGTTGTTACAAAGTCTAAATTCTTTAATGTGCAACCATCAGCAACACTTAACACTTTTGCAGTCTGTAATGCTGCTGCTAATTTATCTTTGTCTGTAATAGCTGTTGCTGCAGTCTTTGTAATTGTTGCAGATTGTTTTGCAACGATTACAGCAGGTGCCTTACGTGTATCAATCGTGTTGAACTGGAATGTTTTCACTTCCATGTTACCAACTTTTACAGTAACTGTATATGTTTTATTTGTTGCTATACCAGCTTCTCTAATTTTAATTGTAGCTGTATTAGTTGCATCTGTTTCTGCAATAATTACATCTGTGCCTGATTTAACGGTATATGTAAAGTTCGCAGGATCACCAGCTATCTTACCAGCCTTGTCAACTGGATTAACAGTAAATGTCATTTCGTCAGCCTTATAGTTACTATCTTTTGAATCGGCTGATGTGTTTCTATCTAATGTAGGTTTAACTCCAGACACATCATATCCTACAACTGTTCCAAGGGCAACTAAGGAAACTGCAATATTCTGCTTAAATGTGCCATTAGAAACTTCGATTACAGCTGTTCCTGTCTTATCAGTAGCCTTTGCTGTAACACTTAAAGTTCCATCTGTTGCAAGTTTACTTGAATCAACTGTTACTAAATCTTCGCCTGCTTTAATAGTAGCTGTTAAACCTGTATAACTTGCCTTTCCGTATTGATCCTCTAATTTTACATTTGTTGTAGCTGTTTTATTTGTTAATCCAGGATAAATTGTAAGAGCGTTATCTTTTACAACAATTTTCTGAATTGTAGATTTAGCAACAACGGAAATCATAATTGTCTGAGTAAATGCCCCATTTGTAATCTTAACTGGTGCAGTTCCCACTTTGATTGGAGTAATTAAACCTGTTGTTTTATCTACAACTGCAACAGATGTATCAAGAGATTCATAAGTAGTAGTTCCTCCAGTAAAGTCTGCCTGGAATTGATCTTTTAACTGTACATATAATTTTGCATTTGTCTGATCTTCTAATACATTTAAATCCTGCTTATAATCCGTAGCAGCAAAGTTAGGTCCTTCTACGGCTGTAGTATAATTTGCTAAAGTTTTTGCCACCTTTGCTTCTGCACGAACGGTAAACTGGTCAGATGTTACTGTTGTAACAGTTGTACCATTTGTAACTGTGCATGTAATTTTAACAAATGCTGTGGCTTTGTCTGCCAAAGTAATCTTTCCATCTGAAATTGCATCCTGTTTGTCAGATGTAAAAGTAACATTTGTAACGTCTGTAATATCTAATCCATTTGCATCTAATACAGTATATTTTAATGCTGTAGCATTAGCAGCAGGAATTGTCTGATCTGCTACTACAATTTTAGAAGCGGCGCCCTGTGTATATGCAACATTCATAGCAAATGTCTTTCCTTCAATAGTAAGAGCTACGTTGTATGTCTTTCCTGATGTTAAGTTATCATAAAATTCAACAACTAAAACCTTATCATTCTTTGTGTCCGCTGTTACAGATTTTACGAATCTTCTTTCAGAATTTTCTGTTACAACAACATCATCTGCCTTAATAGCAGAAGCTGTAACTGTCTTATTAAATTCAACAGCAATTTTGTTTGTGCTAATAGCCGAAGCTGTAACTGCTGCTAGTGTAACCGTTGCTGGAGCTGATGTTGGAGTAGTAATTGGAGTAGCTGTAACTTCTGGAGTTGCTGTTGCGCCACCTGTTACTACTGGAGTAGCTGTAACTTCTGGAGTTGCTGTTGCGCCACCTGTTACTACTGGAGTAGCTGTAACTTCTGGAGTTGCTGTTGCGCCACCTGTTACTACTGGAGTA
>ENA-OZFC01001101-OZFC01001101.1-human-gut-metagenome-genome-assembly--contig:-NODE-1101-length-13972-cov-4.430553_pt1 | contig 13972 bp, 11 predicted proteins | sample MGYA00245076_ERZ653625 | MGnify/ENA primary metagenome ERZ653625 (study PRJEB26926, sample SAMN06165169) | human gut metagenome | biome: ENVO:00009003; feature: ENVO:2100002; material: ENVO:00002003... | reverse complement strand
TAAATTTACGGACAAGGCCTGGTGCGACGGCAAACACGCGCTCTCGGAGCAGGTGGTCTTGGAGCCGGCCTCGGCCCTCGAGCTCGAGACAGCGGAGCCTCTGTTCGACGCCTATGTGCGCCAGTGCCTGCTGGATAACGCCCTGCGCGGCGGCTGGCCCGTTACGCTGGGAGGCAGGCTGCTGCACCTGTACGGCCGCAGGCACGGCGATTTGGAGCGCGACTACAACTACTTCTACCTCGCCCCCGAGCCCTTCTCGCAGGGCAACGGCAATTTCCGGGACGTGAACCAGAACCGGCGCTGCGACGTGTCCTTCTCTCCCTTCGTGGAAAAGGACAACGTCGAGACCTTCTGCTCCCTCGTACAGCTGGACGGCTACAACCCGCTCCAGATAAACCCAGAGACCCTCATCGTGGACGGCAATGAGCTAAGCCCCGGCGAGCTCTGGAATACCCTGCCCTCAGAGGGCCGGGACAAGCGCTTCACGCAGCTTGTCTCGGCTGCGGAAAAGCGCGTGAACGCGGTCTTCGGAGAGGGCTACTGGAGCGACCACTGGACCTATACCCTTGACCTCGTCGAGGACTTCCTGCGCATCTGGCCGGAGCGGCGGCGCGAGCTGCTTTGCGAGACGCCTGTCGGCTGGTTCTCATCGAAGGCCAGGCTGCTCCCGCGCCGGAGGCGCTGCGTAGAGACGGAAAACGGGCTTCGGCAGTACCGCTACCTTGAGGAGCGCGCGGCTGAGGACTGGGAGCGCGGGGCCGACGGTTCCCCGCTGCGCTCAAGCGTACTCGAGAAGCTGGCGGTGCTCTGTGCGCTAAAGTTCGCGGCGCTGGACCCCTACGCCGCCGGCGTGGAGATGGAGGGCGGCAAGCCGGGCTGGTATGACGCTCTCAACGGTCTGCCGGGGCTGTTTGGCTCCTCCGTCGCCGAGAGCTGCGAGCTGGTGCGGCTGCTGCGCTTTGTATCGGAGGCTCTGTCCTTCGTCGGGGGCAGACTGGTTGTTCCGGAGTGCCATTCGAGGCTGATAGACCGGTTGAGCCGGGCGGTGGGCGAAAACCGCGGGAGCCTCAGGGCTCCGGGCGCACAATACGGCTTCTGGCACGCCGCTTCCGAAGCCCTTGAGGACTGTCGGGAGAGCTGCTATGCGGGCGCGGCCCTAGAGCCGGTGCAGCTTGACGCCGCGGAGCTTTCCGGGACTTTCTCAGACTGGGCGGAGCTGCTCGCGCACAGGCTGGAGCTGTCGAGGCGGCCTGACGGACTGATGCCGACCTACTTCAGCTACGAGGCCGAGGACTGGCGCGTGACGGAGGAGGGCATCGAGCCTCTGAGCTTTCGGCAGAACAGCCTGCCGCTCTTCCTGGAGGGTCCTGTGCATGATATGAAGCTGCAAAAGGACGCTCGATCGAGGCATAGGCTGCACGAAGCGGTCGGGCAAAGCGCGCTCTACGACCGGAAGCTGGGCATGTACAGGGTGAACGAAGCGCTCGACCGCTCGCAGCTCGAGCTGGGCAGGGCGGCGGCCTTCACGCCGGGCTGGCTCGAGAACGGCTCCGTATGGCTGCACATGGAGTACAAATATCTGCTCGAGCTGCTCAAAGGCGGGCTGTATGAGGAGTTTTTCAGGGAATTCCGCCGCTGCGGCGTACCGTTTCTAAACGAGGCGGTTTATGGCAGGAGCACGACGGAGAATGTCTCCTTCATCGTCAGCAGCCTAAACCCTGACGAACGGCTGCATGGCCGGGGTTTCGTGGCGAGGCTCAGCGGTTCAACGGCGGAGTTTCTCCAGATGTGGCAGCTGATGTTTTTCGGCCCGAAGCCGTTCAAAGCGGGGGAAAACGGCATTGAGCTGGATCTGCGCCCGGCCATACCGGAGTATCTCATTGATGAAACTCTCACGTTGGAAGCGACCTTTGCCGGAGCCTGCCGCGTGCGCCTGCACTTCGCCGAAAAGCGGGACTATTTTCCGGGAAGCTACACCGTGACAAGGCTGACCTGCAGCCGGACCCCGGATGAAATACGGCGCGGTGCACAGTCTCGGGCCGAGCTGTGGATGGAATGAACGAATTTGTGCGAACAGGAGGAGTTAATATGAAGCTGGGCAAAGCTCTTACAAGAATGGCAGGAATTATGATGTCGGTATGCATGCTGGCCGCGCTGACCGTACCGGCGGCAGCGACAGCCGATATCGCATCGGGCTCTAAGTACGAACCTCTGGACGAGAGCAAATGGGAGCTCGTGTGGTATGACGAATTCAACAGCGCAGCAGTTGACACCGGAAAGTGGGAATTCACGATAGGCGGAGGCGGCTTCGGGCAACAATGAGCAGCAGTATTATACGGACTCTGCCGACAACGCCTTCATACGCGACGGCAGCCTCGTGCTGAAGGCCATACAGGGCGAATACGGCGGCAGCTTTGCCGCGCCGGAGAGCGAAGGGTGCTTCACCGCCACGCTCCCGACCATACTGCCTAACACCTGGTCGTCGCAGCTTTACCAGAATGTGAATATTACAGAGCCTGGCACTTACAGGCTCAGCTTCAGCGCCAAGGCCTCCATGCCACGCCAGATATGCGTCGCGGTCGAAAAAGACGGGATGGCTCCGCCGCTAAACCACACCTTCGATATCTCGGGTGAATGGGCCGAGTACAGCGTGGAATTTACGGCAGCTACCCCCATAGATCAGGCAAAGCTGGTCTTCATGCTCGGCTGCGTCGGGAACACTCAGAACGTCCCGCACACCGTGAGCCTGGACGATGTTTCTCTTTGCAAGATAAACTGAATTTGTCAGGAAGCTCGTTTTTCAATGCACAGGTTGAAAAACGAGCTTCCTAGCTTATAACGAACTCCGAGGGCTGCTGCGTTTCGCAGCAGTCCTCGTTGCCAATCATTCCTCATCCCCAAAAAGCGGAGTCTCGTAATTTTCTTATATTGGCAACATGTTTTTGACATGGTATAATTTGTTTATTGATACATTTTGGAGAGGGCATAAAGATGGGCAACTTCGAGAATAGGATTTTAAAGATAATTGACAGCCACCCGAATGGGATCAAGGCGAAAGATATTGCCCAGATCATGGGTTGTGATCGCAAAGATGTGAATTCCGCCTTGTTTGGCAGGCTGAAAGGGCTCTGCATTCAGGACAATGAATACTCCGCTCACCCGGCCTTTGACGGGATCAGGCGGTGGATCGTGAGCGGGGAAAACGACGAGGTGTTTAACTACTTGCCAAGTATCTCCGTCGAAAGGAACAAACTCGCGTATGCGCTTCCGGAAAACGCACACTTCTGTGTGTTTATACAGATGGATGGGGAAATATGTGCGCTGGTCAGCTTCTACGGCAGGTATACGCGTCAGTTCACCTTTGGGCCTGCACCCGCTGCGGAAGATTTCAAGTATCCCGACGGTTATATATGTGACTGGAAAAACAAGACTGAGTATACGCTGGCAGAGCACATTGAGTGCCTGATCGGAAATGCGAGATCGAAACTCGAAACTCCCTATTAACGGTGTCGCGTTTTACGACACCGTCAGCAAAAATAAAAGGCCGCAAAACGCGGCCTTTTATTATTTCTATTGCAGCCCTCAGTCCTCCCATCCGTGCGTGTCGCCGGTGAGATAGATGTAGCCCCTCTTGAGATATGTCTTGAGCTCGCGGTCGATGGCCTGCTCAGGGCCTATCGTCTCCTCGATGTGCTCGCGGCGACCTGCGCCAGCCAGAGCTTGAACGGCTCGGCCTTCGGCGAGGGTATGACTGGATGATGCGCAGCAGCTGCTCCGTGTCCGCGACGTCCGTGAGACGCTTTTTGCCATCAGCGGCGGTCATCTTCAAACCGTGACAATTTGTCACGGTCTTGTTTCCCTTCTCTACATTTTGCCTAAAAACTCAACGTTTATGTAACTTTTCTGCCCACCTCCTGTATAGCGGCGCAGAAGCGTTCCCAGGGGTACAATGTTTTCAGGTAGGGGTCGCCCTCGCGGATGCGCATGGTGCGGCGGATCTCTTTGGGGATGACTACTCGGCCCAGGTCGTCTATGCGCCTGACTATGCCGGTCGCTTTCATGGCTTTTCCTCCTGCCTTTATTTCTTTTCGCAGGAATTAGTATCCGCAGTTTCGTTTTGCCTATGCGCGGCCCAAAAATTGGCGCATCTGAACCGGACTTGCTTTCTTCTCCCTTCTTTATCGAAGTTTCTCCTGAGTGCGAGCTCAGTCGGGATGATGGACAGCAGCGGCGGGATGAGCTGTACTCCGCAGACTATGCCGCCAATGATGTTGATGCAAGCTGTTTCCAAACCAAGCACAAACAGCATGGAGATCACGGTCGCAGGAAGCATTCGAGGCCCATTATCCGCCATGCCCTCCCGCAATATATAATGGGATCAAAACCCCGGATCTTATCTATTGGCTGATCGGATAGCTGCGATAACGGTCAAACTGCCCGCCGGTGAACTCACTCACCGGCGGGCCTCCTGAACAACGTGCTCCGCAAGGTCATTGCAGGCATTTGCCTGTGAACGGCGGCTCATGCAGGACTGGAAAAGGGAAGTTTATCACAGCCATGCTGCTGTTTACTGATGAGGCAATACCAAAGTTGGTCGGCAAAATGCTTCCTTCTTTAAACTAGAGCTATCAAAACCGCTTTCTGAATCAACTCCTGCTCTGCACACAGAAGCGCGGCTTTCGCGTCATTTTACCGCATTCTCAGTGAAGCGCCAGAGCATCGCAGCGTCATACGTACGGACGGCCACGCCTCTGTTCTGGGCAATGCTCATCCTCAAAATCTCATATACCCGTTCACGGCTTAGTACATATTCACCAGGACGCACAGCAGCCCCTTTTACTGCTGAACACCCGCAGCAGAGCAGCCAGACGTATGCCTGCTTCACGGCAAATCCCGGCGCACCGATACAGTGGGAGAGATATCGGTTGGATCCCCTTGCACTATATGTATCAACCAGCCTGCCGCTCCGCAATAACGCCAGATATTCTGCACGGTAACGGCGGCAAATATGCTCTCCGAAATAAGTGTTCAATTTGCCTTCGAAGCAAAAGAGCACAGCTTGAACAGGCTGTGCTCTTCCTTCTGCCTTATTGGTCTTGCGCCTTGAGCTCCTCTATCAGCGCAGGGATAAAATTGCGATAGTCGTCAACCACGCCGAAGTGCGCGATGTCGAATATCGGCGCATCTGCCGCCTTATTGACGGCCACTATGCACTCGGCGTTGCGCATGCCAAGCTGGTACTGAACAGAGCCGGAGATGGCGGCGTTGATTATTACCTTCGGCGCCACGGTAACGCCGCTCTGGCCGATCTGCCGGTCATGCTCCAGCCAGCCGCAGTCTACCAGAGGCCTGGACGAAGCTACCTGTCCGCCAAGAAGCTCGGCCAGCTCTCCGAGCATGGCCAGGTCCTTCTGACTCTTTATCCCGCGGCCTCCTGCAACGACTACCGGAGCAGCGTCTATGGCCTCGTCCGCGCCCTCTGCGCTCACGGTCTCTTCCACAAGGTAGTCCGGGTCGGGACGAACATCGACCTTTTCCTCGCGCAGGACCCCGGCCGAGCCCGGCACGGGCTCCAGGGGCCTGCATATCTGCGGATGCACCGTCACCATCTGCGGCCTGCGCTCGAGTATGGCGATGTGTGCGAGTATCTTGCCGCCGTAGGCGGGCGTGGTCTGGCAGAACACTCCGTCGTCGTCGAAGCCTACGTCTATGGCGTCGGCCGTGAGGCCCGTATCCAGCGACACCATGACCCTGGGGGCCAGATCTCTTCCAAGCGGCGTCGCCCCGAAGAGGACGATAGACGGGCGGCCTCGCTGAGCCAGCTGTGTAAACGCTGCCTGATATGGCCTCGCGCTGTACTCCTCAAGCGCGGCATCTTCGGCCAGAATGACCTCGTCCGCGCCGCGGTCAAAAAGCTCCTGAGCCAGTGCGCGAACGCCGCTGCCCAGCAGCACGGCCGTTATCTTCTCTCCGCAGACGGCCTTGAGCTCTGCCGCCTTGGCCAGCAGCTCGAAAACCGTCGGGTGCAGCGTGCCGTGCTCCTGCTCGGCAAACACCCATATGCCCTTGTAGTCTTCCCTTGCCATTCTCTCGCCTCCTCAGATAAGGTGCCTGTCCCTGAGCGCCTCCACCAGGGCCTTGGCCATGTCGGAGGGGCTGCCGGACAGATATGTTGTGTCCGCGCTGAGCTTCTCGGGCTCAAACACTCTCTTTGTGCAGGAAGGCGAGCCAGGGACACCGGTCCTTGACGTGTCGCAGCCGAGGTCGGCGGCGTTCCAGGTGGTACGGGGCTTTTTGAGCGCGCGCATGATATTTATGGGCGTAGCATAGCGGGGCTTGTTTATGCTGCCGCAGACCGTCACAGCCGCCGGCAGCTTCACTCGGACCGTCTGGCGAACGGAGCCAAGCTCCCTTTCGCAGCGCGCCCAGCCGTCCTCGACCTCCAGCGCCGATACCAGCGTGACCTGGGGGATATCCAGGAAGGCGGCCGTAGCCGGGCCTGTCTGGGCGGTATCGCCGTCCACGGCGTGGCGGCCGAAGATGAGAAGGTCAAAACCGCCTATCTTCTCCGCGGCCTTCGATAGGACATACGAGGTGGCCAGCGTGTCCGCGCCGCCGAAGGCGCGGTCGGAGAGCAGATAAGCCTCGTCGCAGCCCATGGCCAGCGCCTTCTTGAGCGCCTCCTCGGCCTGCGGCGGACCCATCGTGACCGCAGCCACGGTGCCGCCGTGCGCCTCGCGCAGCCGCAGCGCCGCCTCCACGGCGTTGGCGTCGAGGGGGTTGAGCATGCTCTTGACTCCCTCGCGGCAGAGGTTCCCGGTCTTGGGGTCGAGCTTGACGTCGTCCGTGTCCGGGACCTGCTTTACAAACACTATTATTTTCATTCTCACTTCACGCCCATCCAGCCGGAGATGACCATGCGCTGCACTTCGCTGGTGCCCTCATAGATCTCTGTGACCTTGGCGTCGCGCATCATGCGCTCAACGGGATAGTCCTTGGTGTAGCCGTAGCCGCCGCAGAGCTGGACGGCGCGGTTGGTGACATAGGACGCGGTCTCGGAAGCAAACAGCTTGGCCATGGCGGCGAGATGCGTGTAGGGCTGGCCCTCCTGCTCAGCGGCGGCCGCGCGCCAGACCAGCATCCGCGCGGCGTCGGTGCGGGTCTGCATGTCCGCAAGGGTGAACTGGGTGTTCTGGAACTGGGAGATTCTGCGCCCGAACTGGATGCGCTCTTTCGTGAACTTTACGGCCTCGTCGATGGCGCCCTGGGCGATGCCCACGGCCTGCGCGCCGACGCCTATGCGGCCGCCGTCCAGCGTGGCCATGGCTATCTTGAAGCCCTTGCCCTCGGCGCCGAGGCGGTTCTCGACCGGGACACGAACATTATCGAACACCAGCTCGCAGGTCGAAGAGGCACGCAGGCCCATCTTGTTCTCAGGCTTGCCCATGGTGAAACCCGGCATGTCGCGCTCGAGGATGAAAGCGGTGATGCCCCTCGTCCCCTGCTCCTTGTCGGTCATGGCGAACACGATGAACACGTCCGCTGCCCCGGCGTTGGTGATGAACACCTTGTTGCCGTTGAGAATATAGTGGTCGCCGTCGAGTACCGCAGTGCTCTTCTGCATGGAGGCATCGGTGCCCGCACTGGGCTCGGTAAGGGCGAAGGCGCCGAGCTTCTGTCCGCTGGCGAGGGGCTTGAGATACTTCTCCTTCTGCTCCTCAGTGCCGAAGGTCATTATCGGCCAGCAGCACAGGGAGGTATGCGCAGAGAGGATGATGCCAGTGGTCGCGCACACCTTGGAAAGCTCCTCTACGGCCAGGACGTAGCCGAGCTGGTCCACGCCGCTGCCGCCGAGCTCCTCGGGGATGGGCAGACCCATCATGCCCATCTCCGCCATCTTCTGTACGGTCTCGGTGGGAAAACGCTCGGTCTCATCAAGCTCCTTGGCCAGGGGCTTTACCTCGTTTTCGGCAAATTCGCGGAAGGTCTGCTGAAGCTGGATGTGCTCCTCAGAGAGATTAAACATGGCTTTTCTATCCTTTCTCGTATTAATATGAATGGTTGTTCAGTTTTTTGCTTTTAGAATTGGGCGCGCTGAGGGCAGGGGCCCGTTACACGCCCGTTTTTACTGTGTTTCAGAAAAAGCTGCGAAGTTCGTAGATGAATTCATCCTCATGGTCTAGCATGCAGCCGTGACCGCCGGGAATGACCGCCTCGTGATAACTGCCTCCGTTGGCGCTGTACTTGTCGAGGACGAAGCGTGTCTGGCTGAGCATCGGCTGCGGCGGGCAGACCTCTTCGCCGGGGTAGCCGGGCACGAGTCCGGCCTTGCCGAGGAACGCCAGATCGCAGGCGCTTGTGTCTGAGACCATGAGATCCTGCTCTCCGCGTATCCAAAGGATGGGCGGCTTGTTGGGGATGTCGGCGAGCCCGCTGAGATCGCACCAATTGGGGGCCATGGTGTTGCAGATGCCGCTGCTTCCGGCAACCACAAAGGGCCAGCTGCCGCACATGGACGAATCGCCCGGATAGAAGCCGTCGCCCACGCGGGTGGTGAGCACGCTGTCAATGAACTTCTCCCTCAGCGCCGGCTCTATCTTAAAGCTCGGGGTGACGTAGATGCTGTCGATGACGGAGCCTATGAAGGCCCTGTCGCCGGTCTGAAGCGCGGCAATAAGCTGGGCATTTGCGCAGCCGGCGCCGCTGGCCAGGCCGAGAGGCTCGAGCTTCTTGCCGTCCACGCCGTAGGTGCCGCCGAAGCCGAATGGAGAAAGCGGGGACTGCAGCACGATGGCCTCCAGACGTTCGCTGTGGTCTATGGCGTACTGCATGGCAACGCCACCGCCCATGGACCAGCCGAGTATGGAAAATGTGTCCCAGCCCAGGGCTTCAACCAGCTCGTGGATATCGTCGGAGAAATCACGCATACCGCGGGTCGCGTCCACCGGAAGCGTGTCGCTGCCGCCGAAGCAGCGCAGGTCAGGGGCGACCATAAAGAACTCGCCCTCCAGCCGCTCCATGAGCGGCTCGTAAAAAGCTGAGGAAGAGGCGTTGCCGTGGATGAGCAGAAGCTTGCGCGCGCCGGGCGTGCCATGGACCCGGCAGGCGGTGGTAAGCCTGGAGGTAGTTATAGTTTTGGTCTCCATAATTACTCCTTTGCCGCGCTGGGGTCCTCCTCGCCGAGAAAATCGAAGTCAACCTCCACGCGAAAATCCATGTTTTTCTTTTGTTCCGTGTCCACTTCGCGCAGCTGTGACAGATCTCCTGTAAACATGCCGCCTTCGAGCACCTTCATCACCTCGTCTGTGATGCGGTCAAAGTCTACGCCGCTCTTTTCAAACATGCCGTACTTGAGACCGACAAAGTTGGAGATGCCCATGAGCATATAGGCCAGGACTTCGCTGTCGATATCGCGCACCTCGCCCTTTTCCTTGCCGCTGTTTATGCTGCGCATATAGGACTTACAGAAGTTCTCGTAATACTCCGTGAAGAGCTTGCGGTCCACATAGAGCGATTCCCAGATAATGTTGTACATGTAGGGGTTCTTCGCGATGAACTCCAGCCAGGCTCGGATGCCCGCGCGTTCCGCGCTGCGTCTGTCTGGACAGCCCGAGGTCTTTATGGACAGTTCCTTCCTTATCCTATGGCTGAATTGGAGCAGCAGGTATCGGTAGAGGCTGAGCTTGCTGTCGAAGTAAACGTAAAAGGTTCCCGCAGCCACTCCCGCAAGCTGGGTTATGTCCGCGATGTTTGCCCCGTAATAGCCGCGCTCGTAGATAAGCTGAGTTGCGGCGGAAAGGATACTGTTGAGCGTGTCCACGCCCTTTTTTGTCCGAGGTATTTTCAATAAGTCAGTCATGATTGCCTCCGCATAATCCGTGCTGAATTTATTTTGATTATACGCCGCACGGACCTTGCTTTCAATCGCTGTTTTCTGAAAACACCCTGTCCGGTCAGACGATGCTGAATTTGTCTTTGACTGTGTTGGCAAAGCCAAGTATGAGGCTGGTGAACAGCAGCGGCTGCTCATACATGGAAGCGTGGCCGCTGTTTTGTATTACCAGGTAGTGGCTGTCCCTGATGTTCCGGGCAAGGAACTGCTGTTCCTCTATCGGTGTCAGGTAGTCCTGCTGGCAGGAGACGATGAGCACGGGGCAGGTGACTCTGTCCAGCCTGTCGCGGACGTCATAATTAGACGAGCTGTTCGTAAGGCGTATCATCGACTGGATGAAGGCCTGGTTGTTGAAGATGGGGACCAGCAGCTCGCGCCGGCGCTCCATCCAGTCGTTGTGCTCGATGAAGAAACCGGGGGAGTATATGACGGGTATGGAGGTGTAGTAATAGCTCTCACCGTCCCCGGCGGCAAGATTCCAGGCCTTGCCGACATCGTTGAGCCAGGCTCCTGTGGCGGCAGTGGCGTTGAAGAGCATGAGCCGCTCTACGCGCTCCGGGTGCTCTATGGCATACTCGAGGCCTATCTCGCTGCCGTAGGAGATGCCTGCTATGCAGACCTTGTCGAGTCCCAAATGGTCCAGCAGCGCGTGCACCAGCCGTATCTGTACGGAGTGGTCATAGGGCTCTGTCATCTTTGCACTGCGGCCCTGGTCGAGCATATCAAGTAGAATGAGCTGATTCTGAGCAGAAAGCGGCTCCACGAATTCGGCCCAGCTGCCGCAGGACATCATGATGCCGTTGAGCAGCAGCAGCGGGCGGCCCCCGCCGTGCAGCTCGTAATATATCTGCTTTCCTTCAAATATGAATTCCGCCATCAGCGTTTACCTATGATGCCGCAGGCGAGCGCCTGGTCCCAGAGCTCGTCCCTGAACTTGGGGTGGGCTATGCTGATCAGCGCCTCCACCCTCTGCCTGATGTTCGCGCCGCGCAGATCCGCCGCGCCGTACTCGGTGATGACGATGTCAACATCGTTTCTCGAGAGGCTGACCGCCGCGCCGCGCTGTAGCTGGGCCACGATTTTGGACACCTCGTGCCTCTCTCCTGTGGCCTTATCCTTCACCATTGCGGTGGAGTAGAGCGCTATGATGGAGCGGCCTCCCTTGGACATCTGCGCGCCGACCGCCGTGTCGGACTGGCCGCCGGTGCCGGAAAACTGCCGCGAGCCTATAGACTCCGAGGCGCACTGGCCGGTAAGATCCACCTCAAGGCTCGTATTTATGGAGATCTGGTTGTCATTCTGCGCAATGACGTAGGGATCGTTCACCCAGGCTCCGTCGTAGAGCGCCACGCCCTGGTTGTGGTCCGCGAAGTCATAGAGCTCCTGCGTGCCGAGTATCATGGTGGCCACCATCTGGCCGCGGTTTATCTGCTTGCGCTTGTTTGTGATGACGCCCAGCTTGACGAGCTCGGCCATACCGCTGGTTATGAGCTCCGTGTGCACGCCGAGGTCGTTCTTCTCCTTGAGGAACTCAGCGACGGCGTTGGGTATGCCGCCTATGCCGAGCTGTATGCAGGCCCCATCCGGAACGTAACCGGCGATGAGGCGCCCTATGCTCATGTCCTTCTCGTTGGAGGGGATGTCGGGGACGACGGGCACGGGATAATCGGCCTCAACGAGATAATCCACCTCTGAGCAGTGGACGACATGGTCGCCATATACGAAGGGGTAGTTGGGGTTGATCTCAAGTATGGCGATGTCCGCAGCCTCTATCATGCGGCGCTCATAGGTGTTGGAGGTGGACAGAGAGATATATCCGTTCTTGTCGGGCATTGAGGCTGCGCCTACGTAGATATTCGGCCTGTTGCGGTAGAGCCACTTGGTGGCGGCGAGGTGGAGGTGATTGGGGATGAACGCCATGTTGCCCTGTTCGTGCGCGCGCCGCATGGCAGGCGCGTAAAACCAGCCGTCAACAGAAAAGGCGTCCGTATACTCAGGCTTGTAGAATTCGCAGGAGTGGGTAGGGTTGCAGTTTACGATCTTGACGTCCCTGACGCTGCCCGCCAGGGTGTGGATGTTCTCCATGAAGAGCCCGCCTTCGCTTGCGCCGAGGCCGGTGACTATGGTATCGCCGCTCTTGACGAGCGAGAGGGCCTTTTCAAGGGAGATGATTTTGGAAGTGTAGTCCATGAGCCATTCCTCCATTGATATGCAGGCGGCCGGCGGCGGCCGCCTGTACTCAGATTAAATCACAGTCAGCCGATGGCGGCAAGCACGTCGTCGAGCGGCATGATGGGGCTTACGAGCTGCAGCTCGTAGTAGCCGCTCTCACCGGGTTCGAGGGAGATGGTGTTGAGCGCGAGCGAGGTGACGGCCAGCCGGTCGCCGTTCGCGAAATTGATGGTGCCGCCCATGGGCAGGTGGAACTCGGTGGACTCCATTATGTCGTTGAAGTTGGCCCAGTTGAGCTCAAGGCCGCTCTCGTCGAGGGCTGTCAGCGCCTGGACGAAGATGTTGCCCGCTATGTAACCGGCCATGGCATAGGAGTTGAGGGCGTAATCGTCGCCGGAGCCGCCGTTCTCAAGCTCCCAGGCGTTCATGGCGCCGTAGAAGGTGAGGTAGTCGTTCATGCCGGCCTCGGTGCTGGTGTCGAGCCAGGCGGTGGAGTAGACCCTGCGCTCGGCAGTGACGGAGCCGTTCTCGACGAAGGCGCCGAGGGTGACCGCAGAGGCGTTCACGTAGGAGGTGATTACGTCCGCATTGTAGTCGGCGTCGCGCATGGAGGCCATCAGGGTGGCGAGCGGGACCTGGTTCATGCAGGCGATAACGACGTCGCAGCCGTTGTTCTTGAGGACGTTGACCGCGGCGGAATAGTCGGTGGCGGCGGCGTCCACATCCTGATAGATTATCTCGACGTCCAGGGTCTCGGCCTGCTTCTTCACGCCGTAGACAAGGCCGGTGCCGGCGTCGTCGGTGGTGGCCACGACGCCTATCTTGGTGGCTCCAAGACCGATGCCGTCATCAGCGGGGGCGATTGCGCGGGCAAGCAGTACGCGGCCCTCGGAGTTGTAGATGGGCTGCACGGGATAGATGACCTTGTCGTTGCCGGCGGCGCCCTCCTGATACAGGTCCTCGATGCCGGTGGCGGCGTAGACCATGGGGACGCCCATCTCCTTCAGGTAATCGAGCGTGGCGGCAACGGTGTTGGTGCCGAAGTGGCCGACGATGGCGAAGACCTTGTCGGTCTCGACCAGGGTCTTGGTGTAGGTGAGGCCCTGAGCGGCGTCGAAGCCGTCGTCATAGTGGATGAGCTCGATGCTCTTGCCCTGGAAGCCGCCGTTGTCGTTGTAGGCCTTGAACGCAGCCTCGAGTCCGGCGTTGAAGGGCACGCCGACGGTGGCATAGCTGCCGGTGGTAGCGGCGGTGTTGCCGACGTAGATGGTGCTGTCATCCACGCCCTGCACATCGACGAAGGGGGTGTAGGCCCCGTCGGAGCTTCCGCTGTCCGGGGCTTCGCTGGCGGCAGGGGCGTCGCTGCCGGCGGGGGCCTCCGAGGGAGTGTCCGCCGGGCTGTTGGTCAGGCCGGAGCAGGCCGCGAGGGAGAGGCAGAGCGCCATCGCAAGGATGAGTGCCAGTGTCTTTTTCATTTTAAATTCTCCTTCTTTATCAAGTTCCGCGCACGCGGTTTATGACTTCTTGTTTCCCAGGTATGCCTCGATAAGTCTTTCATCGTGGATAAGCACATCCGCCCGGCCCTCCATGCTGATGCGTCCGAGTTCGAGCACATATGCGCGGTCTGCTATCTTGAGGGTGGCCAGGGCGTTCTGCTCGACGATGAGTATAGTCGTTCCCTCGGCCCGTATCTCCTGCAGCGCGTGAAATATGTCCCTGATTATGAGCGGAGCCAGTCCCAGGCTTGGTTCGTCAAGCAGCAGCAGTTTCGGGCTGGCCATAAGCGCCCTTGATATCGCAAGCATCTGCTGCTCGCCGCCGGACAAGGTGCCGGCACGCTGCCGGAGCCGCTCTTCCAGCCTCGGGAAGAGCTGGAGCGCGCGCTTCATGTTCCTCTCCATCTCGGCC
>ENA-OZFC01001089-OZFC01001089.1-human-gut-metagenome-genome-assembly--contig:-NODE-1089-length-14088-cov-7.953752_pt1 | contig 14088 bp, 14 predicted proteins | sample MGYA00245076_ERZ653625 | MGnify/ENA primary metagenome ERZ653625 (study PRJEB26926, sample SAMN06165169) | human gut metagenome | biome: ENVO:00009003; feature: ENVO:2100002; material: ENVO:00002003... | reverse complement strand
CGGCATACGAGATTCCTCTACGTCTCGTTGGCTCGGAGATGTGTATAAGAGACAGTATTTACACTCTTATTTTGCATTTCATATTTCTTTCTTATTGTCTTGTTATTATTTTAGCAATATTTTCATATGTATCGCCTTTTATAAGCTCGAAATCGCCCTCTTGTATCACTCTTGAATAATCCTTTGAATACAGGTATTCAACAAATGCATCTGCATTATCTATAATTCCGTTTTCAGCAAGCATTCTGGCTATATCAGATGCAACTGTCACCGAACTTATATGTACTGTAACCTTTTCTTTAGGAGCTGTCGTCTGCCCTTCAGTCGTTTTTTGTGTTGCAACTATAGTATCTGCTGTTGTCGTAACAGCATTATCTGTTGATGCTGTTGATGCTGCTGTTCCCTTTACATCTGCCTGGGTTGTATATGCTATAACTGAACCAGTAGTTTCATGTATGTCTTTATTATTGTCCGAAGCCTCCGGCGTAACCTTATTAGCAATCATAAGAACAAGCACTGCTAATATTATGCCGCTTCCAAGACCACACATATAATATTTTAATTTCATTTCTTTAATCCTTACTGTGCTATAAAACACTAATTATTACCTGAGCTAAGATTGATAATAAGTCTTACTTCTCCTACACCCATTTTAAGTCTTTTAGCAATATCAACATCCGTGTATCCGCTATTATACAGCTTTATAATCTTTTCATTTGAAGAAAGTGCATCATCTAGAACAACTTCAGCCATATCATTTTTTACAGATGGCTTATTCTGTATATTTTGTTTATTCTGCGATTTCTTTTCTGAATATGCATTCGTATTTCTGTTCATGCGTGTACCATTGACATCTTTAACTGTTGTTTTTATTTCTTTGTCCTTCTCGTTTAACATGTCATACATAAACATAACTTCATTATGATTACGATTTATTTCCTTAAGCACTCCATCTGCATATTCATTCATCTCAAGAATCTTTGTGTTAGATAGTTTATCAAGTCTTGCTTCTGTCTTATCTTCTATATCCTGCATTTTCTGTTCTATGATATTGTCTATAGTCTGGGACACCTTGCTCACTTGACTTGCTGCATCATAATCTGAAACAGCTGGATTCATATCTTTATCATGGTCATTATTATCTGTTATGCCTAATATAATACCTACAATAACACATATTATCCCTATTACTAAAAGTACTATCTCTACTGTTCCCATTATATCCTCCGAAGCTGTTTCCTTTTCTCTATGCCCATATATAACACCATGGTCATAAGGTCAAAACCCGCATGAGCCAGCTCATATGTATTAAATCCTGACATCAAAATCAACATTCTGATATTCATGACCCTTTATAATAACTTTTCCATCGGGCTTTTTATTTTTATCATTCTTATGCCCTGGCTGGTATTCATTATCGCTTTTATCCTTGGCATCAAACTTTTTCTGTCTGTTATCGGCATCATCCTTATTATTAACCTTCTCAGACCTGACATTAGCATCCTTTTGTGACTGTACAACTATAGTCTGTTGTTCAATCATCGGCTTAGCATCTTCTCCATGTCTTATCTGGGATACTGTATTCTGCTGTTGGATCATACCGAATTCTGTAGGTCTGATTATCATATTCTTCTCCGTTTCTGTTTACAGTGGAGCACTCTTTATATCAGCACCCTCTTTTCTGAACTGGCAATAATTATACTTTTCCTTAAGGAACATACATATATCTCCAAACATCAGTTGTGTACCAACATATGCAACATTAGAAATCTTTATACAGGCATTCTTTTCCTCGCCCAATGTAGATTTAAGCTGCTCATACTCTTTCTTTTCCTGATTAAGCTCCTGATCCAGTATGATAAGATTTCTCATTGTTTTAGAAAGCATCTCCTGCTTATCCTTATCCAACGTACCTTCTATATCCTGTTTTTTTCTTAACGCTGTCATAAGCTGTGTCAGCTGTATTTTATCGTTGCCTTTAGTGCTAAGACTGTTTTTAAGCTCATCCATACGTTTCTTCATCGTTGGATTAACCCCAACTCCTACCACAGTAGTTGTTCCCATCTCGTTACCTATAGTTTTAGCTTCTATAAATGATGTTGCTTTCACATCACCACCTATTATAAGTCCTTTTTTACCAGTAGCTTTAATAAAGCCCTTAGCAACTACTCTTGAATGTAATATTGAATCAGATTCTATATTGCCACCTGCTTCCACAAGACTGACACTTTCAATAAACTTTGAAACTATATTGCCGCCTGCCTTTATCACAGCTTTATTCATTCCCTGGATACCTCTGTTAAATGTTATATTGCCGCCAGCTATAACGGTTGCACCTTCTACAACCCCCTGTACTACAACATCGCCCTTTGCTTTAACAGAAAAACCGGCAAGTATATTTCCTTTTATTGTAACATCTCCATTATACTCGATATCCCCTGTTGAATTATCTATATCAACAAGTTCAAGCACATTAGATACAACCACTTTATCATTTTCAAGTATAACATGCCCGTTAACCTGACTGATAAGCTTTCTTCCATCCTCTGATATAACAAGGTTTCGTCCAAACCTGAATATCACATGCTTTACCTTATCTGGATTAACCTTCTTACCGAATACATCCACGCCAGCTTCGCCCATGTCCTCTGGATGCAATATTGCTACAACATCACCTGCATTAACATGGTTCACATTCTCTAGTGTATGAAAATCAACTGTTCCATCTTCATTCATCTTAGGTCTTGGCTTAAGTTCTTTATTGAACTTATATTCTATATATCCGTCTTTGCCATTTCGGACTTGTTTTCCTATTGCTACAACATATATTTTTCCATATTGTCTTTCTTTTATAAATGTATCAATAACACTTTCATCTATTCCGCATTTTATTCCTTTATGCTCAAGATCCCGCATTATTTCATTCTTATCAAGCCTGGTTCCACCCTCAAACGGCGGATAAAAAACAGCCTCCGCTCTCATGCCATCATAGCTTATTCTGTAATCACCGAATTCTCCATATGTATGCTGCTGCTCATCTGAAACCTTGATTGTTGTTTCTGATAAAGCTCCGGCTTTAACTGCCTCCATTAGTTTAACACTATTACATTCAATTTTCCTTTGATCAACATAATACATGACATCATCTATAGATGCTGCATTATATCTCTCCTTAGGTGGGTAAACCGTTATATAAAGTCCGTCTACTTTAGAAGAAAATTGAAAATACCCTGCCATACATTCTTCAATCATCTTAAACCCACTTTCTTTTATCGTTTATTGTGATATCGGAGGTAAAAAGCCCTCCGACTTTGCTTCACATGCATAAATATCTTTCATTATGCCGGAAACATATAATCGCCCATAACCTTCTTCATTTTATTCAAAGCTTTTGTGTGAAGCTGTGAAACTCTTGATTCTGACACTTCAAGAGTCATACTTATTTCTTTTAGTGTCATATCCTCATAATAATATAAAACTATCACTCTTCTTTCTTTTTCAGTCAGTGTATCTATTGCTTCGACAAGCTTTTTTTTCGTTTCCTCTTTTTCAACCACAGATTCTGGCTGATCAAAATGCGAATTTCCCACATTCTCCATTTTGATCTCACTACCCGCTTCTGTGTATTCATCAAGTGATATAAGATTAGAGGATTTCATCTGACCCTGCCATTCACTCAGCTCATCTATTGATATTCCAAGCTCTGCTGCCAGAAGCTCATCAGTCACAACTTTTCCAGTTTCAGCCTCTATCTTTGCCATTGCTGTATCTATCTTCTTTTGTTTCTGCCTGAGTGATCTTGGAATCCAATCCATTTTTCTTATCTGATCAAGAATTGCACCCCTTATTCTAAGACTCGCATATGTCTCAAACTTGACATTCTTACCGAAATCAAACTTATCTATAGCATCAATCAGTCCAAATACGCCATAACCAACAAGATCGTCATATTCGACATTGTATCCAAGATACATATTCATCCTGCCGGCTACCAGTTTAACAAGCTGTGCATATTCTGTTATTAGTTGTTCCCTGATTTCACTGTCATGACTTGCCATGTATCTTTCCCATAGCCTGCTTCTTCCCAATTCATCCATAAAAGAATGCCCCCGTAACGATCATTTAGTTGTTATACCGCTTCTTTGGAATCTTCTGAATTCTTCTTTTCTGACTCAGCTATCCTTGCTTCGATTTCCTGTTTTTCCTTTTCAAGCCGCTCTTCTTCAGCTTTTTCTTCTTCTTTTGTTATATGTCTGTCACATATAAAGCATATGATTCTGCTTACAATATAAAACACTGCCATGACAACCGCCAGTATCCATATAAATGCTAATAAATCATATTTGTTAATAAACATAACGACTGCGGTTATAAAACCAGCTAATAATGATACTATTGCAGATACATTTCTAAACCTTTTCATACATCATCCTCACAAACTCTGCTTATATAACTTTTCTTGGTTTACCTACCGATTTTATAACATAATCGCCATTTTCTGTATAGAACTCCACAGTTCTACCATAATTAAGTCCACAGTCTTCTGATAAAAGCCTGATACCCATTTGAGACAGTTTTTTCTTAACTGCCTCAACATTTCTCTGGCCAACCCTTAAGGTATCATTGTTAGTTTTCATAGCAAACATCTGTGCTCCACCTGCTATCTTGGCAACAATCCTTGACCTGTTAGCACCTAGACTTACCATCTTTGAAACAAGTTCATCTATTCCACTATCTGCGTACTTTGCTGTATTAGAATTATTCTTAAACTGTGTACTGTCAGGCAGCATACAGTGTAATAAGCCACCTATTTTGTTTACAGGATCATATAGCGCTACACCTACACAGGATCCTAACCCAAGTGTCGTCAATACCCCTGGTGACTTACACAACTGCAGATCTGCCATTCCAACTTTAATCATTTCATCTAAATTCATAACCAAACTCTCATCCTAAAGATAATATCAATCAATAACCCCTAATGAACGAAGAATCTTATCATACGATTCAAGTTCTGGAATAAGAAGAAAATATCCTTTAACAAAATCCAGCTCACCAAACTGTGTCTGAATCAATAATAACTTATCACCATATTTACCAAATTCTGATGCTGGAACGCTCAAAAGTGCTCCAACCATATCTATAGTCATCTGTGGAACATCTGCTATAATGTTCATATTTGTCAATGATGAGATAGCTGTAAGATATGAACCTGATGCGATATTGCCTATCTCATTTAATGCAGACATTTCCATTTCTGTGAACTCTGCACTATCGTTATCTTTACTGTCATCCTGTAGCATAAGCGAATTAACAAGATGGTGTGCTGATCTGGTATCGAATATAAACATCATCATTCCGTCTATATCTCCACCCAGCTCTAACAAAATACCTACTACAGTCTGATCTTCACTACCTATAATCGTTGATATATCCTTAAACTGGATTAAAGCCACATTAGGAACTGACATGTCCATCTTTACATTAAGCATAGTAGACAACGCCGTTGTTGCATTACCAGCACCTATATTTCCAATTTCTTTTAAAACATCAAACTGTACATCATTAAGCTTTTCTAAACTTACCTTTGACATAAGAAACCTCAATTCTGTGTTTAATCGTTCTCAACAATAAGAGAAACAATATCTAGCAATGATATAAGCTCACCATCATGCTTACCAATACCACTTATGTAACTGTTAGCAACATCGTCACCTGCTGAACGGTTAACCTTTTCTGTATCCTCACTGTTCAGAGTGACTACTTCCATTACCTGGTCTACTATTATACCTATAGTAGCACTTTCCACCTTAACGATTATATATCTAGTCTTATCTGTATACACATCATCTTCAAGCCCAAGCTTTAACCTTACACTCATGACTGGTATTATCTCACCACGTAAGTTTATAACTCCCTTGTAGTAATGCTGTGTCTTTGGTACTCTTGTAATATCCTGCTTTCTTACAATATTATCAATATATTTAATATTAATTCCATACTGTTCATTGCCTATTTTTACAACAATGTACTGTATTGTTGTTGATACTTCTTCATTTTTATCTTCTATTGCATTAATGTTTTCCATCACAGGCCACCTCCTATACTAATGTGTTAGCGTCAATAATCAGTGCTACTGAACCATCTCCAAGAATAGTAGCTCCGCTTATCATTCTATTAATATTAATATACTTACCAAGTGACTTGATTACGATTTCCATCTGTCCGATAAGACTGTCAACAACAAGACCAGCAAGCTTATCGCCCTTTCTTACTATAACTACTATAATAGTATCAGTTTCTTCAGCCTCACCTGGTACATCCAGTATATCTCTTAATCTTATAAGTGGTATTACACTGCCTCTAAGATTAATAACCTCTTTAGCATGTACATACTTTATATCACCTACTGGCACATCTTCGATTGTCTCGATAGAACCTAATGAAATAGCATACTTCTCATCTCCAAGCTTAACCATAAGCGCCTGGATGATAGCAAGAGTAAGTGGAAGCCTTATGCTGAAGGTGCTTCCTTCGCCATACTTTGTCTTAACTTCTACGTCACCACCAAGAGCCTCAATCTTAGACTTAACAACGTCAAGACCAACTCCTCGTCCTGATACATCTGTAATCTTATCTGATGTAGAGAAGCTTGGCTTAAATAAAAGATCAATAGCTTCCTTTTCTGTTAAAGCATCTGCCTGTTCCTGAGTAAGTGTTCCTTTCTCAACAGCCTTAGATTTAACTTTTTCTACATCTATACCATTACCATCATCTGCAACTTCAATAACTACGTTATTGCCTTCCTGGAACGCATTAAGATAGATTGAACCAACTTCTGGCTTTCCTCTTTCTGCTCTTACCTCTGCACTTTCAAGTCCGTGATCAGCTGAGTTTCTTAAAAGATGCATGATAGGATCACCAATTTCATCAAGAACTGTTCTATCAAGCTCTGTCTCTTCACCTGTTATATATAATTCCATCTTCTTGTTAAGCTTTTTATTAAGATCCCTTATCATACGTGGAAACTTGCTTATAACACCTTCAATAGGCATCATTCGTACCTTCATGACAGATTCATGAAGATTCGTAGTAACTCTTTCAAGGTATTCTATCTGCTCAGTGAATTTCTGATTGTTAGAAGCTGTTTCTCCGTCATCAGATATACTTGCTGATACAAGTCCGTTCTTTGCTATAATAAGCTCACTTACAAGATTCATAAGCACATCAAGCTTATCTATATCAACTCTTACTGTATGGCTTACAGCCTTGCTGTTAGCTGCTGCTGCTTTCTTTGCCTGTGTAAGCATAGAAGGTTTCTTTGTTTCCTCCTTCTTTGCTTCCTTTGAAGAAGTTGCTTCTGGTACCTCAGTCTGTTCTGTCTTTGCTTCTTCCTTACTTTCTGTCTCTTCACTTTCAGGGAAAGGTGTTGTTATCGCTTTGGCTTCTGCTGACTTTATTTCAGATACATTTCTTATTATACCAGATATATCTTCCATGCTTTCTTTTGATACTACTACTATTGTAAACTTTTTATCAAACTTTTCATCTTCTATATCCTGTGTTGAAGGTTCAGACTTGATGACATCACAATGTCCCTCGAGATTCTTAAACACAAGAAATGCTCTTGCTGCCTTTAATATACAGTTCTCATCTACTGTAACATCTATCTCGTATACACCAAGTCCCTTCTTTAATGCTTCATTAACTGCATTCATCTCAAAATCAGCAAATGCAAGTTCAGAAGTTCCTTCTCCTGCTGTTACAGCAGAAGCATCTGTCTGTGGCTGTGTTTCTTTACTTTCTTCGTTATTGCCACCTATGAATGAATTAAGTGCTTTGATAATAGGTTCGTTATCATCAGTACCTTCATCCTGTGTATTCTGGATGTTTGATACATAATTCTCGAGTGCATCAAGACACTGGAATAATACATCACACATATCTGATGTTACTTTTATGTTACCATTGCGGACTTCTGAGAATACATTTTCCATATCATGTGTAAGATTCTGCATTCTCTTATATCCCATAGTACCTGCCATACCCTTTAAAGAATGGGCAGCTCTGAATATTTCGTTTATTGTATCGCTGTTCTCTGGTTCTTTCTCAAGTATCATTAACTGATCACTTAATGACTGTAAATGTTCATTTGATTCATCAATAAAAATCTCTAAATACTGGCTTACATCCATATTAAGACACCCCCACGTTTTTTGTTATTGCTTCTGCGACATGGTTAAGAGGCACAACCTCATTAACCAGACCTGTATTAGCTATTGCTTTTGGCATACCGTATACCACACTTGTTTCTTCATCCTGTGCTATAACGTATATGTTTTTATGATTTCTGCTGAGTGCTTTTATTCCATTCGTACCATCTGCACCCATACCTGTAAGTACGACACATGTTATTTCGTCATAGTTACTTTGTGTAAGCGATTCATACATAATGTTGGCACATGGTTTAAGACCATCTAATGGTGCCTCATCACTAAGTGAAATAACATAATCCATGCCTTTCTTTCTAACTCTTATATGCTTTCCACCTGGTGCTATATATACCCAGCCTTTTTTAATAGCTTCACCATCTGCTGCTTCTTTAACATTGATTGCACTCATCTCGTTAAGTCTTGCTGCTAGTGAGGCTGTGAATCCTGCCGGCATATGCTGTACAAGTACCATACCCGCATCAAGATTTGCTGGAAGCATCGGTATCACCTGCTGTAACGACTTAGGTCCGCCTGTTGAGCATGCAAGTGCAACAAGCTTATTCTTACCAGCTTTTACTCTGCTATACTTACTGCCATCAACCTTAACGGCATGTTCCAAAGAATCATAACCCGTTGTATGCATAACAGAAGTTCTTGATGAATCTTCTACTGTTCTTGTACTGTTAAGATTTCTTCTTGCCGAAGCAAAAAAAGGCTTACTGCTATCTTCCGGTTTTCTAAAAGTTCCTGTGCTTCTTGCTGATGATGCACTGCCTGTTCTCATAGATACTCTTCTTAAAGAAGATCTGGAATTCGTGGCTACATTAAGCATATTAAAGATTTTGTTCTTAAAATCAATACTCTTTGTCTCCAGATAATTTTCCGGTTTCGTAACAAAATCAAATGCTCCATATTCAAGTGCCTGGATAGTTTCTTTAGCACCTTCCTTTGCAACAGTACTTACAACTATAACTGTCTGTTCTATGTGATCCTTCTGCAATCTTTTTAAAAGCTCAAGACCATTAAGCTTAGGCATATTAATATCAAGAATGATAGCACTATACTCATATGGGTGCGACACTATCATATCAAGACCCTCAAGTCCATCTTTTGCGATAGCCACAACCTCGTATTCATCGCTTTCGTTTATTATATCAGATATGACTCTTCTCATGAGTGCAGAGTCATCTATTACCAGGATTTTTTTAGCCATTATAGCCCAACTCCTTTTTTAACATATTTCTTTGTTGTTCAAATACATATTTGACTATTTCTTCTCTGTCTGCTTCACTGATGTTTATAAACTGAAGCCTGTTGTCAAACATAGTTTCATCTTTTGAATTCTTCTGTGAATCCACAACCTTTGCAAGTACGTCAGCTTCCTTATCGCCACTATTAAAATTCAGTGTGAATTTAACATAAACCATCTCATTTTTTTCAAGCTGTCTTTTGGAAAATGCCCTTATTCCACCGCCGCTTATATCTACTATAGTACATTTATAATTATCTTCATTAAGAATAAGATCCTGAATCTCATCCAGGCCTTCTTTAAGATCAGTTACTGTTCTTAAAGAAGCTGGCATAATACAGCTCAGCCTGTAATATTCTCTTCTCTGTATTCTTACAAGTGTAGAATCAAGCTTTATTTCTGCAACATGAACCTTTTCTTCTTTTCCTCTTGATACTACAGAACACATTGCCCTGTATATCTTATTATCAGAATAAAAATATCCCTCAAATCTTTTACCCTTTTCCAACGGGACTATGTGCCCCTCATAAATAGGCATTGCACACATAATACCTTCATCAGTAAAATCAAGTATCTGGCTGGCATATTCTACAGTATCATCATCACCTGACCTGCTCTTAAACACCATTTCAACCCTGTTTCCCAGCTTTAGCGGTTCAAACATAATCCTTCCTCCTACAGCATCATGATTTATCTTACGGATATCATTATATTATATTTCTACATTTTTCTTGAAAATACATTTTTGAAATAACTTCGTATTCCCATCCTGTGTGCAGGAACAGTAATATCATTACCAAGAAGTTCTGCTGCAATATTTTTAAAATGTCTTGCTGCAGAGCTTGAAGGATACATAATAGTTACAGGTTTCTGCTTCATAACAGCTTTTCTGACATTTGAATCCTGAGGAACACTGCCAAGATAACTGAGTTTTATTCCAAGAAACTTCGTAACAACTGCATTAAGCTTTTCATAAAGATTACGTCCTTCACTCTCAGACTCAACTCTGTTAGCAACCATCTTAATAGAACATTCTTCTTTATTGTAGCCTTCATTCATGCTAAGCGCCTTTAATAGTGCATATGAATCTGTTACAGATGTAGGTTCAGGTGTTGTGACAATAATAGTCTCCGGACTAGCAAGCAAAAACTCCATAACACTTGGTGCTATTCCTGCCCCCGTATCAATAATTATCACATCTGCAAGTTCCTCTAAATCTGTCATTTTTCCTACGAGCCTTTTTACCTGCTCCTGATCAAGATTAATAAGATTAGCTATTCCTGAGCCGCCTGATATAAATCCGACACCTTCTGGTCCTTCTGTTATAATATCCTTTATTTCTTTTCCTTTGAACATAAGGTCGCTAAGATTATATTCAGGTATAACACCGAACATAACCTCAACATTAGCAAGTCCAAAGTCTGCATCAAGGATAATAACCTTTTTCCCCATCCTTGTTAATTCTAACGCAAGATTAACCGACAGATTAGACTTTCCAACTCCGCCTTTTCCACTTGTAATAGCTATAACACGAGCATTCTTTATATTATTCTGATTCTGCTTTCTGATCATATTACGAAGATTCTCTGCCTGATCCATCATCATTCGCCACCTCCAAGTAACTGTCTTGCAACACCCTGCTCGTTAATCACTTCTATATCATCTGGTACGTTCTGGCCTGATGTTGTATATGAAAGTGGTCTGTCTGTTAACATGCGGATGTTTAATATGTTACCAACAGAACATGTTTCATCCAGTTTTGTAAATATAACTGCCCAGTCAACATCATCATACTTATCAGCAATGCTCTTAAGATCCTTATATTTTGTCGTAAGACTTAAAGTAAGATAACACTCAAAATCAAACTCATCTGCTCTTTGTGCCACCTCTTCAATAAATGCCTTAAGTTCATCCATCTGTTCTGTTGCTTTATGTGATCTTCCAGCTGTATCAACAAGTATGAGATCATAATCCTTATATTCAGAAAGGCTCTTGTTCATATCTTCTACTGAATACACAACACTTACAGGACAGTCAATGATTGATGCATATGTGTTAAGCTGTTCAACAGCTGCTATTCTGTATGTATCTGCTGTTATGAAGGCAACTCTTGCCTCCTTTTCTATCTTAAAGCTTGAGGCAATCTTTGCAATAGTAGTAGTTTTCCCTACTCCTGTAGGCCCGATAAAGAATATAACCTTGGCTTTATCGCCCATTTCTATAGTCTTTGGTTTTCCCAGCTTTAATATAATCTTCTGGTATACCGCTGCAAGTATACTGTCAAGGTTAGACTCTTTTTTTAGTGAATTCTCTATTTCACCTATTATTTCATCTGCGAATCTGCTGTCAACCTCATTATCTATAAGCTTCTTATAAATAAGCTGAAGGAACTTATAATTCGCATTTTCTCTTTCTTTTACCTGCTTATTTTCACCTGCTGCACCGGATATATCCTCTTTAATATCTGACATTCTTTTAGTATATGCAGAAGCTGCCGCTGTCTTTCCCTGACTGCCTGATGATGACATATCAGAGTTTAAGCTTCCCTGGTTCTGTAAAAGATTATGCAGGCTGTCAAGCTTCTGTTCTATGGCTGATGCTGAGCTTACTGCTGTATTATCATCAGCTATAAGATTAATAGTCGATGAAGTGCCTCCTGACACCATGCTCTGGTTAATCATCCTTTCCGGCTTTGCTTCCTGACCACCGGCAGCATTATTATCAAACACTGGCTTGTTTTTGTTGATACCATCAACTATATCCTTTTCCTCGAGTGCTGCAGTAACCTCTACAGCATCCTTTTTAAACAATCTTGCCAGGCCTCTCTGCTTTATACTTTTTATATTAAGTACAACTGCTGTGCTTCCAAGTTCTTCTCTTGCTTTTATTATGGCTTCCATCTCTGTTGGTGCCTGAAACTTCTTAACTATCATTACGCTGTCACCATCCCTACTGATTGTAATTCAATATTAGATTCAACTTCATTATACGAGATAACTATAATGTCCTTATAATAATCAGATGCAAGTTTCTTAAAATACAATCTGACTATTGGTGAAGTTATAACAATCGGATTTTTTCCCATATCCTCAAGCTTCTTTAACTCTTCTCCCAGTGAATCCATGATTGCCTTTGTACGGGCAGGATCCAGTGAAAGGTAGGAACCCTGTTCTGTATTCTTGACTGCTCCCATAATCTCCTGTTCAACCTTAGGATCCAGTGTAATAACATTTGTAACTTCATTTGGTGGAAAATATTTTCCAGAAATTGCTCTCTTTAAGCTTTGTCTTACATATTCTGTAAGTATATCTGTATCTCTTGTAACCGCTGCATGATCAGCAAGTGTTTCAAATATTGTAACAAGATCTCTTATAGATATGCCTTCTTCAAGCAGATTCTGTAACACCTTCTGAATCTCACCTATTCCGAGCAGCTTAGGTACTAACTCATCAATAAGTGCTGAATTATTATCCTTAATATTATTAATAAGATTCTGTACATCCTGCCTTGTAAGAAGCTCTGCGATATGCTGTCTTATAACCTCAGTAAGATGTGTAGCTATTATTGATGGTGGATCTACAACTGTATATCCCATAGATTCCGCTCTTTCTCTCTGGCTCTCAGTTATCCATATAGCAGGTAGGTGGAACGATGGCTCAAATGTAGGTATACCTGTAATCTCTTCCTCCACATATCCTGGATTCATAGCCATATAATGGTCAAATAAAATCTCTCCTTCACTGACCTGTATGCCTTTTATTTTAATAACATACTGGTTAGGATTCAGCTGTATGTTATCCCTTAAACGGATAATAGGAACTACCGCACCAAGCTCTAATGCAATCTGCCGTCTTATCATAACAACACGGTCAAGAAGATCACCACCCTGATTAACATCGGCAAGTGGAATAATACCATAACCAAACTCAAGCTCAATAGGATCAACGTTAAGCAGTGAAACAACATTTTCCGGCTTCCTTATCTCCTGTGCCTCTGTTTCTTCTGCCTCCGCCATCTCCTCGATAGTTGCTTCACCAGATTTATCCTTAAGTTTTCTTCCATATACTATAAGAAGTATGCCAAGCGGCACAAATATATATATAGGCAATGGTGTTAAAGCACCTAAAAATGCAAGAGCAGCACCTACCATGATAAGAACTCTGTCTATAGAAAACAGCTGTCCTACCATCTCATCACCAAGTTCACCTTCACTTGATGCCTTTGTAACAAGAATACCTGTTGACAAAGATATAAGCAATGATGGAATCTGTGAACACAATCCATCACCAATAGTAAGAATTGCATATGTAGAAAGTGCCTCATTTACAGACTGTCCACGATACATCATTCCCATAATAATACCGCCAACAAGGTTGATTGCTGTTATAATAAGACCCGCTGTTGCATCTCCCTTAACGTACTTCGTAGCACCATCCATAGAACCAAAGAAGCTGTTTTCCTGCTGAAGCTTTTTTCTTCTTTCAGCCGCTTCCTTATCTGTTATCGCTCCTGTATTAAGATCAGAATCTATAGCCATCTGTTTACCAGCCATCGCATCAAGTGTAAATCTTGCTGTTACTTCTGATACTCTTTCAGAACCTTTATTGATAACTATAAACTGTACAA
>ENA-OZFC01001084-OZFC01001084.1-human-gut-metagenome-genome-assembly--contig:-NODE-1084-length-14109-cov-5.873844_pt1 | contig 14109 bp, 12 predicted proteins | sample MGYA00245076_ERZ653625 | MGnify/ENA primary metagenome ERZ653625 (study PRJEB26926, sample SAMN06165169) | human gut metagenome | biome: ENVO:00009003; feature: ENVO:2100002; material: ENVO:00002003... | reverse complement strand
GAGATTCCTCTACGTCTCGTGGGCTCGGAGATGTGTATAAGAGACAGCTGTTGTAGATATGCGTCATATCATGGCAAACAGCATCGTTGAAAATGTACAGCGTATTCAGGAGCCATACAAGAAGGCCAACAGAAAATTCCATCCAAACGATACAGTTGTTGATGTAAATGGAGTAAAGATCGGTGGTGGAAACTTCCAGGTGATCGCAGGACCATGTTCTATTGAGACAAAAGAACAGATCACAGAAGTCGCAAACGATGTGAAGAATTCTGGTGCAGGATTATTAAGAGGAGGAGCTTTCAAACCAAGAACTTCCCCATACTCTTTCCAGGGACTTCATGGAGAAGGATTAGAATTATTATTAGAAGCTAAGAAAGCAACAGGACTTCCAGTTGTTACAGAGATCATGGATGCAAGTCATCTTCCATTATTCGAAGATGTGGACCTGATTCAGGTTGGAGCAAGAAATATGCAGAACTTTGAATTATTAAAAGAATTAGGAAAGATCAACAAACCAATCTTATTAAAACGAGGACTTGCAGCAACGATCGAAGAATGGTTAATGAGTGCAGAATACATTATGGCAGGTGGAAATGAAAATGTAATCCTTTGTGAGAGAGGAATCCGAACATACGAAACAGCCATGAGAAATACATTAGATCTTTCTGCAATTCCTATGATCAAGAAGAAATCCCATCTTCCAGTCATGGTAGATCCATCTCATGCAACAGGAATCAGAGATATGGTAGAGCCAATGGCATTAGCAGCGATCGCTGCTGGGGCCGATGGATTAATGGTAGAAGTTCATAATGATCCAGCCAAAGCATTATGTGATGGACCACAGTCACTGACACCAGAACAGTTTGATACATTGATGAAGAAGGTAAATAAGACAAGAGAATTCTTTCAGGCATTATAACTAGAAAAAATCTTGCTGAGAATTGTAAATTGGGATATACTATAACTAAAGAAAGAAAAAGACAACCCGGGAATCCATTGATTTCCGGGTGTTTGTCAGTTTTATAGATTCTAGGGAAAAAGGAGAGATATCTTATGAAAGTAATCGTCGGACTGGGGAATCCGGGAAAGAAATATGACAACACAAGACACAATATTGGATTTGAAGCCATTGATTATATTGCAGACAAAGAAGGCATAAGTATAAATACAGGGAAACACAAAGCATTGATCGGAACTGGTTATATGGGAGGAGAAAAAGTCCTTCTTGTGAAACCACAGACATTTATGAACTTAAGCGGGGAAAGTCTTCGCCCAATCATGGATTTCTATAAATTAGAGCCAGAAGATTTTATCATTATTCATGATGATATCGATCTTGATGTTGGAAGACTGCGTATCCGAAGAAAGGGAAGTGCAGGGGGACATAATGGACTGAAAAGTATCATCAGTCATTTAGGAAGTATGGATTTCCCAAGGGTGAAGATCGGTGTTGGAGAGAAACCAAAAGGATATGATCTGGCAGATTATGTATTAGGACATTTTACAAAAGAAGAACAGGCAATCTTTGCGGAACGTTTTGATGAAGTGTACGATGCAGTACAGCTGATCGTTATGGGCGACATCACAGAAGCGATGAACCGCCACAATAAGAAAAAGTAGGGATAGAAAGTGTTAGAACATATATTAAAAGACGATCCGGTATACAGACAATTAAAGGATGAGATCGAAGATTACTGTGGCCCGGTTCTTGTATCAGGATGCACCGATACAGCCAAATGGCATCTGACCAGTCTGATCGGAAATCATAAGAAAAAGCAATTTAAGATCATCATCGTACCAGACGAGAACAAAGCAAGACAATGGGTCGAGGCAAGTCATTTCTTTGGAGAAAAGGTTCAGTATATTCCAGCAAAAGATCCATTATTCTACACAGCCGATGTTCATGGAAATGCAATCGCAAGAGACCGTATGCTGGCGATCAAGAAGATCGTGGATGACAAATGTGGAACCTTTGTGATGACAATCGATGCTGTGATGGATCAGGTTGTTCCATTAAGTGATATCAAGAATCATAAGATGACGTTTAAAATGGGAGAGACACTGGAAGAGGCAACGATCGCAGAAGAATTTGTTGCTAGAGGCTACGAAAAAGCACCATTTGTTGAGGCTCCAGGAGAGTTTGCTGTGCGAGGAGGAATCATTGATATTTTCCCATACACGCAGGAAAGCCCATATCGTATCGAACTATGGGGAGATGAAATTGATTCGATCCGAAGTTTTGATAAAGAAAGCCAAAGATCCATCGAAGAAGTCGATACTCTGACCATTTATCCGGCATCAGAGATCATTTTAAACCAGCCAAGGATTGAACATGGTCTTCGAAATATGGAAGAAGATTATGAGAAGTTATCACAGAAGTTTAAAAAAGAAAAAAAATATGATCAGGAAGCTCGCCTAAGAAAAGAAATGGACCGTGTTCGTGAGGAATTAAGGGAACTTCATATGTTGATCGGAGTAGAAGGTTATCTCCCATATTTTTATGAAAATACAGAGTGCATCTTAGATTATTTTCCAGAAGAAAGCATGATCTATATGGATGAACCAAAACATATCAGAGAACGTGCAGATGCATTTTATCTGGAATTCTCAGAGAGTATGAAAAGCCGTCTGGAAGGTGGGTATCTTTTGCCTAAACAGGCAAATACGGTGACAGATTATGAGAGTATTTTATATCAGATCGAGAAACATAAGATGCTATGTTATTCGATCTTATCTGCTGAGATTAATGATTTTAGAGTTGCTAGAACCTTATTTATGGATACAAAATCCATTCAGTCTTATAACAACAGTTTTGAGCAGTTAGTCAAAGATCTTACCAAATATCAGAGTAAGGACTACAGGATCGTTGTTGCTTCTCCATCTGTTACAAGAGCGAAACGTCTAAGCAGTGATCTGAGAGAAAATGGTTTGGTTGTGACATATGATAAGGACTTGAAATATGGAGTGGAAGCAGGGCAGATTGTTGTCACAGCAGGAAAGCTTCTGACAGGAATTGAATATCCGGCAGCCAAATGGGTATTGATCTCAGAAGGAGACATTTTCAAAGGAAGAGAAGAAAAAAAGCGCCGAAAGAAAGAGAAGAAAAAACAAGGAGAAAAGATCCGAAGTTTTGCAGATATCAATATCGGTGATTACGTTGTTCATGAAAAACATGGAGTCGGTATTTACCGCGGAATCGAGAAGATCACAACAGATGGGGTTGAAAAGGACTACATCAGTATTGAATATCAGGGCGGTGATAATTTATTTATTTTAGCATCAGCCCTAGACCAGATCGCAAAATACGCAAGTGCAAATGCAAGAAAGCCGAAACTTCATAAATTAGGTGGAAATGAATGGAAGAAGACGAAAACACGTGTCAAAGGTCAAGTCAAAGATATTGCGGAAGAACTCGTGCAGTTATATGCACTAAGACAGGCAAAAGAAGGATATGTCTATGATAAGGACTCTGTATGGCAGAAAGAGTTTGAAGAATTATTTCCATACGATGAAACGCAGGATCAGTTAAATGCGATCGATGATACGAAAAGGGATATGGAAAGCAAGAAGATCATGGACCGACTGATCTGTGGAGATGTCGGGTATGGCAAGACAGAAGTAGCGATCCGTGCAGCATTTAAGGCAGTAGACAATGGAAAACAGGTGGCGTATCTCGTACCAACCACGATCCTTGCACAGCAGCATTACAATACATTTGCACAGAGATTTCATGATTACCCGATCACCGTACGCATGATGTCTAGATTTTGTACAGCAAAAGAGCAGAAAGAGACGATTGAAGGACTCAAAAATGGAACGGTAGATGTCGTAATCGGAACGCATCGCTTATTGTCCAAAGATATGCAGTATAAGAATCTGGGACTGCTCGTAATTGATGAAGAACAGCGTTTTGGAGTGACACATAAAGAAAAGATCAAGACAATGAAAAAAGATGTCGATGTCTTATCATTATCTGCTACACCAATTCCAAGAACCTTGCATATGAGTCTGATCGGAATCCGTGACATGAGTGTATTAGAAGAACCACCGCATGACCGAAGAGCGATCCAGACATATGTTATGGAATATAATGAAGAACTGGTCAAAGAAGCGGTCTACCGCGAAATGACACGTGGCGGGCAGGTATATTATGTGTATAACCGCGTCAATAATATCGCAGAAGTGACAGCCGAATTACAGAGATTGCTTCCAGATGCGAAAGTTGCATTTGCACATGGACAGATGAAAGAACGCGAACTGGAAGAGATCATGATGGGATTTATGAACCATGAGATCGATGTATTGGTATCTACAACGATCATCGAGACAGGACTAGATATTCCGAATGTAAATACAATGATCATTCACGATGCCAACCAGCTTGGACTGTCCCAGTTGTATCAGTTAAGAGGACGTGTCGGAAGATCGAATCGAAATGCATTTGCATTTTTGATGTACAAAAAGAACACACTGTTAAAAGAAACCGCAGAAAAACGATTACAGGCGATCCGGGAATTTACAGATCTTGGATCCGGTTATAAGATCGCAATGCGAGATCTGGAGATCCGCGGAGCAGGAAATCTTTTGGGACAGGCACAATCCGGTCATATGGAAGCAGTTGGATACGATCTGTATTGCAAGATGCTGAATGAAGCAGTCTTGAGATTAAAAGGCGAATTAAAAGACGAGGATGAATTTGACACAACACTCGATCTCGACATCAATGCATTTATTCCATCAACGTATGTGTATAATGAATATCAAAAACTGGAATTATACAAACGTATTTCATCCATTGAATCCAAAGATGAAATGGAAGATATGACAGATGAGTTGATCGACCGTTTTGGGGAAATGCCGAAAGCAGTCCACAATCTGTTATATGTTGCATATTTGAAATCATTAGCTCACCACGCTTATATGACAGATGTGAAACAAAAAGGAGAAAAAGTCTCATTTGAAATGAAACCAGATGCAGCCGTGGATGTAGAAAAAATTCCAGCGATATTAGAAGAATACAAACGTGAATTATCCTTCCAGGCAGGCAAGAATCCGACATTTGTACTGGATCTGTCAAAGACAAAGAAAGTGAAGCAGTTAGAAAAGATTGAACATTGTGTGAACTCGCTCAATTCATTGATAATCCGATAAGTTTGTGCTATAATATCGCCAGACATTAGCCTAATATAATCATAATATGAAGGAGAAAATGAAATGAAGAAATTAGCAAAGAAGTTGCTATGTTTAACTGCAGTTCTTGCGTTAACTCTTTCTTTATTTACAGGATGTAAAAGCAAGAATGAGAAGACATTATTTGAATATGCAGGACAAGAAGTAACATTCCAGGAAGCTCATGTATATGCAAGAATCATGCAGTATCAGGCAGAAGCTCAGTACGGAGCATACTTCGGAGACAGCATGTGGTCTATGCAGGTCGGAACAGACAGCAAAGGAAAGAAGATCACAATGCAGCAGTCTGTCAAAGACAGCGTTATCAACCAGTTAAAACAGATTAAAGTTTTAGCAGCACACGCAGACGACTACAACGTGAAGTTAACAAAATCTGAGAAGAAGCAGATCAAAGAAAGCGTAACTGCCTTCGCAAAAGACTCAACAGGTAAGAAAGTCATGAAGAAGACAGAAGCAGATAAAGATATGATCCAGAAACTGTACGAAGAAAGCACGATCGCAAGTAAAGTTATGCAGGCGATCATCAAGAAAGCAAACGTCACAGTAACAGATGACGAAGCCAAAACTGTCAAAGTCTACAAACTTGTCTTCACAACAAAGACAACAGACAGCAAGACAGGAAAAGAAAAAGACATGACAGCCGCTGAGAAGAAAGATCAGCTAAAGAAAGCAAAATCTGCATTAAAGATGATCAAGAAAGGCCAGAGTATCAGCTCTGTAGCTAAGAAGTTCAGCGTAAACTCTGACAACGAAGAATCCTATACAAAAGGAAAAGCCACATTAGGAACAAAATTCGAAACAGCAGCAGCAAAACTTAAGAAGAATCAGGTAAGCGGAGTCGTAGAATTAGACGATGCATACGTGATCATCAAGATGTTAAATCCAAACGACACAACAGCAGCTGCATCAAACAAATCCACACTGCTTCAGGAAAAACAGCAGGCAGCATACGAGAAAGTCTACAAGAAGTGGACAAAAGATGCTGACAAGAAGTGGGATGACAAGAAGTCTGTAGATCAGGATCTGTGGAAAGAAGTTAAGTTTAAATATAAAGCTACAACAGCATCTACAGCAGCAACAACAACTACAACAACAGCGGCGAAGAACACAACAACAGCTGCAAAGAGTAAATAATTACAAGAAATGAAAAGGCCGGAGATAACGGGAATAGTTATCTCCGGTCTTTTTGACTTTCTGTGATCACACAGGCACCGAGTTGTTCACTATTCAAATCATCACGGAATGTGTATGTTTTACCATACCAATACCGTTTTCCATACACAACTACTCAGATTTTTCAATACTGTAATTGTCCACACTATAGACTTCTGGTATATGATAAAAAATAAATAAACGACAGGAAAAGCAGCATTGGAATTTTGCCACGTTTTTTACGGATTCGCAGTCGGCTTGGTGCAATGTCTGAGCCTCAAAGAGTAAGGTATTTCAATACCTTTGAAGGCGAGTTTTGCAAGGAAAGCCGACGGATAAGCGATCTGTAAAAAACGTGTGTAAAATTCCCTAGCTGCTTTTCCTGTCGTTTATTTATTTTTTATCATATACTCAAAGCCTACAGCTGGCCAACTACATAATCAAAAATTATGCCTGAGCCTTAGCCCACTCAGCAAATTTAGCACTTTCAACTTGAGCTTCATCCATACTAGAAGCTTTCACACCATAGTAGAATTTAATCTTAGGTTCTGTACCAGAAGGACGAACGCAAACCCAAGCTCCACCTTCAAGTTCATAGTAAAGAACGTCAGAAGCAGGAAGTCCTGTAGGTTCTACGTTACCACTTTCTACATCAAGAACAGTATCTTTGCTGTAATCACGGATCTTAAGAACTTTATAACCAGCGATATCTTTTAATGGGTTCTCACGTAAATTAGCAAGCATAGCTTTCATCTTATCCATACCTTCTAATCCTGGGAAGTCCATTGCTGTGATGCTGTCTACGCAGTATCCGTATTTCTCATACATGTCGATCATAACATCCCATAATGTCTTACCTTTTGTTGCATAGTAAGCAGCAGCTTCACAAAGAGCAACTGTAGCAGAAACAGCATCTTTGTCTCTTGCATATGTACCGATCAGGCATCCGTAGCTTTCTTCTAATCCGAACAGATATGTACCTTTTCCAGACTGCTCAAATCCAAGGATTTCTTTACCGATCCATTTGAATCCAGTTAATACTTCAATCAGCTTCACATTGTAAGCCTTCGCGATCTCATCGACAAGGTTTGTTGTAACGATAGATTTAACAACAGCACCATCTGCTGGAAGAGATCCAGCTTTTTCTTTCTTCTGGCTTAATACATATTCGCATAATAAAGAACCAGACATATTACCTGTTAAAGGAATATATTCTCCGCTCTTAGCATCTTTTACATATACACCTAAACGGTCAGCATCAGGGTCAGTAGCAAGAACAAGATCAGCATCTTTTTCTTTGGCAAGAGCAAGACCTAATGCAAATGCTTCTTTTGCTTCTGGGTTTGGATAGCTGACTGTTGGGAAGTCACCATCTGGAAGTTCCTGTTCAGGAACAACATATACATTCTTAAATCCAAGATCGTCAAGTACGCGACGTACTGGAAGATTACCTGTTCCATGGAGAGGAGTATAAACGATCTTTAATTTGGAAGCCATCTCATCGATGGAAGCCTGGTTGATCACCTGTTTTTCAACTTCTGCGATATAAGCGTCATCAACTTCTTTACCGATCACTTCATATAAACCTGCAGTTACGGCATCTTCTTTAGACATTGTCTTGCAAGTTGAAATGTCAGTGATCGCATTAACTTTCGCTGTAACACCTGAAGCATGAGGATCTGTAAACTGAGCACCATCTTCCCAGTATACTTTATATCCATTGTACTGAGGTGGGTTATGGCTGGCTGTCACGTTGATACCAGCGATACAGTCTAAATGTCTTACGGCAAATGATAATTCTGGTGTTGGACGTAAGGATTCAAAGATAAATGCTTTGATTCCGTTAGCAGCAAGAGTGCGGGCTGCTTCATCAGCGAATTCAGGAGACATATGTCTTGAATCAAATGCGATAGCAACACGTTTCTTATCTGTTCCCTGTTCTAAGATATAATCAGCTAATCCTTGAGTAGCCTTTCTTACAACATAAATATTCATACGGTTGATACCAGCACCGATGATTCCACGAAGTCCAGCAGTACCAAATGCAAGATCTGCGTAAAAACGTTCTTTGATTTCATTTTCATCGTTCTCGATGGCTGTTAATTCTTTTTTTGTATCTTCATCAAAATAAGGATTAGAAAGCCATTCCTGATAAGTTTCTTTGTAGTTCATAAATTACTCCTCCTTTAAGTTATAAAAATGCCTTTTGTTTAATTATACCTTAAAACTCATGAAAAAACATTATAAATTTGTACATATTTTTCGAGGAAAATCGAGCGAGCTTCTTTATTGTGAATAAACTCCTCTAATTTCTCGATATATCGTGGAGAAATCCAATGTTTTTTGTGTGCCATATACTGATTCGAGATCTTCCAGAATTTTTCCGGAAATAAAAACAATCCATACAGGCATAAAAGGTCATCTTTTGACAAAGGCATAAAGCGGTCATAGTTTGATAAAAAGGTTTCACAAAAGGCAAAATTATAATTATTTTTCTCAAGTGCCTTCTTTAGGAAATAATAAACATCCAGAATCGGATATCCATGATAAAAATGCTCAAAATGGATCGTAGCTGGGGCAGAGGATGTCATGATGATATTATGGTGGTTATAAGCCCCATGACACCATCCACGGCGAGAAGGTGTGGTTTCATTTAAGATTTGGATGGAACGCTCCATCTGTTCCCAGAAGGCTTTCGTCTGTTCCAAAAATAAATATTCAAAAACCCCTTTCTTTTTGCGTTTGCGTATGTAACGTGCAATACTTTTTAATTCCAAATATTTTTGCTCATAATATGTGGAAATGGATGTATATTTTCTAAGATTTTCAGATGAAAAAGAAATAGCAAGACAATGATTATGAAAGCTTGCGAGATTTTCCGCAGAAGATCTGATATCTTTTAAAGCATGAATATCACATTCCGTACCCAAATAAGTTTTTCTAAGCGCAAATGTTTCGTAATACCGGTCAAAAGTAAGAAAATATCCGTCTTTATTTAAAATGTACTGGTCGGTTTTATAAAAATGATGGTCATGCATTGCCAAAGTCCATTCAGAAACAGCACAAAGACGTTCTTCTGATAGAGAAGTCTGGGATAAAGCATAGACATCATTTTCCCCAAAACACAAAACACAGCCTCGGCCCCGTCGGGTATGAGAGACAGAAATATCATATTGATCCAGCAGTGCCTGATATTTTTCGTTCAACATAGATCCTCCTTTATGTTCTACCTCTAATGATATGAAAATAAGACTAGGAATATGATAGAAACTTGCCATGAAAGTATAAATAGGATATACTGAACTTATCTCAGAAAGGAGTATATGAACTATGAGAAAAAGATTTTTATTAATTTCAACAATCATCGTGCTAAGCGCATTTACATTTGCAGCTTGCGGAAAGAAGAGCCCAAGCAGCCCGGAATCAACAAACAGTGAGACGCCAACAGCAGAACCTACAACAGAAGAAAACACAGAAAAAGACACGACAGAAGAAGAAAAACCAGTTCCAACAGCAACATCAGAAGAAAGCACAAAAGAACAGACAAAGACAACAACAGCAACAAAGAAAGATGAACAGGCCAAACCAAAGAGTGCAACAGGTACTTATAATGGATTTGCAGACACAAGTTCTGTAGAGATTGAGATGTCTGACGGAAGTTACCAGACATTTATGGTGAATGATGAAGACCTTGTGAATAAATTAAATGATATGGATGAAGGAACTAAGATCACATTTACATATGGAGCTGTGGAAGGACAGGCGAATATGGAGATTCTTTCTATTGAATAATTTGAAAGATGTATCTAGTCTTTTATGTATGTAGACAAAGAAGAAACAGATTCAACATGGATCATATGCCGAAGGTATTCGGGGTATTTATGTTGGGTCTGTTTTTCTTAAGGTCCACAGGGATTTTTACGAAGTCATGTATTGTAAACGTCAGGCAAAAAATAACAACTAGTTTTCGATTAATAATAAGACAACAGAGATATCCACAGTCAAATTGGTTGTGGATATTTAACAGGGAGAACGATTATATGAAAAAAATAAAGTACATCACAGCATTTTGTATGATGATATGCATAATCATGCAACTACATACGAATGTTTCAGCAAATGAAAATAACATATGTTATGTTGCTCACAGAGGATATACGAAATATGCACCAGAGAATTCAATTCCTGCATTTGAAGCCGCAGGCAGGGAGGGTTTTCAAGCGGTGGAGTGTGATATCCATGAAACTGCCAAAGATAAGAAGGGTAAACGTAGATTTGTGATCATGCATGATCAGACATTAAATCGTATGTGTGGATTATCTGGAAAAAATGTATATCAAAAGAAATTAACATATAAAAAGATTCGAAGCAAATATCATATCAAAACAGGAAACAATATTGAATCATATACAAAAAAACAATTAAGGATACCATCTCTTGAGGAATATTTAAGTATTTGTAAAAGATATCATATGAAGCCAGTGATCGAGATCAAACAAAAGATGAAAAAAGATACGATCAAGCGATTGTATCAAAGTTTAAAAAAAGCAAAAATGCAAGATCAAGCAGTCGTCACGTGCAAATACAAACAACAGCTTACTTATATGAGAAAATACGCACATAAAATGCCATTAGAATATGTTAGGCATGATTTTACTCAGAACGATCTCTCTTGGATGAAGAAATATCATATTAATGTAAGTATTGATAAAAATATCTTGTCGGATGATATGATCCAGCTATTTGAAACAAATAACATAAAGATCAACATTTGGACGATCAATAATAAAGATCAATTATATAATTTTACCAACAAGGGAATAAAAATTGTAACAAGTGATGATGTTCTGTGGAAAGAGTAAATACAAAGAAATTTTGACGAAAAATTAGTTGTATGTTAGATTATTCACATAACAGATTACGAATCGAAAAGGATAACGACTGTACATAAAACATGTATATCGTTATCCTTTTTATTTGTGTCTTAAGTTCCCCTGGAACCTTAAGAAATCACAAGCTCCTGCAGGTAAAAAATATGCGTTGTTGAAAGAAAATATGTTATGATGAAAGAAAAATAGAATGGAGATTAATATGACAAAGATTAAATTAACAGATAACCTTTCCTTATCTCAGATCATCCGAGGTTTTTGGAGACTAGATACTTGGGAATTATCAACAGACGAACTTATTGATAACATGAAATCAAGCATAGACTTAGGTGTAACATCTTTTGATACAGCAGAGATTTATGCAGATACTCTATGTGAATCTCAGATAGGGGAAGCATTTGCCAAAGACCCGGCATTAAGGGGAAAAGTAGAGCTGATTTCAAAAACAGGAATTTACAAACAAGAAATTAATGGAGAATCATTTGGGTATTATAATACAACTTATGATAGAATCGTACGATCCTGTAAAGAAAGTCTTCAGAGATTACATACAGATTATCTTGACCTATATTTAATTCACAGAGAAGACCCTCTCTTAGATCCATGGGAGGCAGGCAGAGCAATGCTGGATCTGAAGAAAGAAGGGCTGATCAAAGAAATCGGAGTGTCAAATTTTGATCCATTTAAATTTGATGCAATGAATAAAGCAGTTGACGGAGCACTTGTAACGAATCAGATTGAATGGAACCCAGTATGTTTTGAACATTTCAATTCTGGAATGATGGATTATCTGACAGTTAATAAAATTCATCCAATGATATGGTCACCACTTGCAGGAGGAAGATTATTTCAAGAAGATGATCTACAATGTAAGAAAGCAATGGATAAGATCAAAGAAATCGCTGAGAGACATAACTGTGAACCAGATACGATCGTGTATGCATGGATCATGTATCATCCAGTACAGGCAATGCCGATCGTTGGAAGCAGAAAGGTTGAGAGGATTGAATCTGCAGTGAAAGCAATGGATGTTAAATTAGAGCATTATGAATGGTACGAGATTTATGCAGCAAGCGGGCAGCAGCAGATAAGATAATGAATAAAATGAATGAAAATAGAAAAATCGTGTTAGATACTTTAAATGAGCAGAACATCGAATATGAAATGTTTGAACACCAAGCGGTATACACAGTCGATGAAATCGAAGACTCTGACCTGTGGAATCATGAGAATGGAATAGGGGCTAAGAATTTATTTTTACGAGATGGTAGCGGAAAGCATCATTTTCTTGTGATCATTCGGGAAGACAAGCAGGCAGACCTTAAGAAAGTAAGAGACGAGATTGGAAGTTCCAGACTAAGTTTTGCCTCAGCCGAGCGTCTAATGAAATATTTAAATATTGAACCCGGATCTGTTTCGCCGTTAGGCGTTTTGAACGATCAGGAATGTGTGATTCCGGTATTCTTTGACGAAGATCTGAAAGAATATGAATACATTGCAGTCCATCCAAATGATAATACAGCAACGATCTGGATGAAACTTGCTGATCTTGTGAATGTCATAAAGTTGCATGGAAATCAAGTGAAATTTATCAATGTGGAATAAAATTCATGAATAAGAAAAAGAACACAAGATTCTTTGATTTTTTGAGAATTGAGGATTATAATGTAGCCAATATAAAGAGTCAAAAGAATAAAGAGAAAGAAGGCAACGAACAAGATGAGTTATTATAGTGTGAATTTACCAAGTTATACGATCGGAGAGGGATGTTATAAAGAGATTCCGCATACAACAAGATTTTATGGAAAAACAGCTGTTGTGATCGGTGGAAAGATCGCGATGTCTAAAGCAAAAGATAAGATCTTAGAAGGAATCAAAGATTCCGATGTAGAAATCCTTGATTTTATCTGGTATGGTGGTGATTCCACCTATGAAAATGGTAACGCATTGATCGACATGGACGTTGTCAAGAAAGCAGACATGATCTTCGCAGTCGGTGGAGGACGTGCCTGTGATACATGTAAATACGTGGCAAATGAAATGGATAAACCATTATTCTGCTTCCCAACCGTAGCATCAAACTGTGCATCTGTCACAGCAATCTCTGTAATTTATAACCCAGATGGATCATTCAGAGAATATTACTATCCAAAGAATGCAAACCATACATTCATCGAATCATCCATCATCGCTGATTCACCAGAAGAATTATTATGGGCAGGAATCGGAGATGCATTAAGCAAAGAATGTGAAGCAGTATTTGCATCCAAAGAAGACGAATTATCCCATACACCAATGATGGGAGTACAGCTAAGCAAGATCTGTACTACACCACTTGTTGAATATGGAAAGAAAGCATTAGATGACTTAAGAGCGAATAAAGTATCTTATGAATTAGAACAGGTAGCGTTAGACATCATCATCAGTACAGGATTAGTATCTAATATGGTAAGTGCAGCACCAAAATATTACTATAACTCAAGCCTTGCACACTGTGTATATTACGGATCAACCGTTACAAAAGGCGGAGAAAAACATTTACATGGAGAAATCGTATCATTAGGTGTGCTATGCCTGTTAACATTCGGAAAAGAATACGAAGAAAGAGAACGAATCGCAAAATTCAACCTAAGTATGGGACTGCCAGTATGCTTTGAAGACATTGAGATCACAGAAGATGATTTTGATGCAATGGCAGAGAAAGCAATGACCACTACAGAATGGGACTTCAAACCTGAGAATGCTGGGGTTACGAAGGAAAGCTTTATTCAGTGTATGAAAGAAACAGATGAATATGGTAGAAGTATAAAATTTTAATTTGTAAGTTGGCCAACTGTAGATTTCGAGTATATGATAAAAAATAAATAAACGATTGGAA